>Ga0154020_10000898_pt1 | contig 36717 bp, 28 predicted proteins | sample Klosneuvirus_201_FD_109709 | JGI IMG/M metagenome (GOLD analysis project Ga0154020, IMG submission 109709) | Active sludge microbial communities from wastewater, Klosterneuburg, Austria - Klosneuvirus_20160825_MG | ecosystem: Engineered > WWTP > Aerobic digester > Activated sludge | place...
CGACGAAGGTGGTGGCCGACGGTGCGCTCGCGCCAAGAAAGGTCGTTGACCCCGCGACAGTTGCCGAGCAAGCGCAGGCCGCGATCGACGCGCGCCGCGAGTCGGCGACCGTCGCCGCGCTCGGGCTCGCCCAGCGTTTCCAGGGAAAGAAGGTGCCCACCGCCGCCCGGGTCAGCCAGGTCGTCGGTGCGGTTTTGGCGGCGGTCCACGAGCTCCCGAACACGACCGGCTTCGGCGCGCTCCTCTCGCTCCACCACGCGGCGCTCGACCTGTCCCGCGCCCTACAGCGCAATGCCAGGCCTGTGCCGCCGGCGCTCGACGAGGCCCTCGGCGGCATAGCCGAGGCCGTCGCGCGCCGCTTGTACGCGGCGATGCCGCAGGTCAGCCCGTCGACGCCCAAGGAGCTGTCCTTCGCCATCTCGCCCGCGCTCGACCTCGCCACGCTCGTCCCGCTCCTCCTCGGGGGCGACGGCCTCAAGAAGCTGAGCGCCTTGTCGAGCGCCCTCCGCTCGTCCGAGGTCCAGGCGCTCAGCGCTGGCGACCGCGACGCGGCCTTGGGGGCGCTGCTTCGTCACTCCGAGGAAGCGGCCCATCGCACGCTGCTCGGGCTCTACAAGCTCCCCGGCTTCTCCGCGCTCGCGCCGGAGCTCCGGACGAAAGCGATCAACCTCTTCGGCGGCACGAACCTCCAGATCTCGAAGCCCGCGCGCGCACACCTGGCCACCCAGCTCGAGGCGCTCGGGAAGCTATCGCCCGAGGCCGGCGCCAAGGAGCTGTCCAGGCTGCTCCAGGACCAACCCGAGCTGCCCACCACGGTGCACCGCTCGCCCACGGACTTCTCTGGGTTTCGCACGGTGTATACGACGCCGAAGGGCAAGCCGGAGCAGCACGTTTATCGCTCCACCTCCTCCAAGGACTCGCTCGTCTACGACCTCAAGGTCGGCGGTTACGCGATCCCGATCCATCAATCGACGGCCCGGTGGAGCGGTACGCCCCTCGCGCCGAAGCGCTTGTTCGAGGAGCTCGCCCGGCTGCCCCCGGTGTCGCTGTCCTTGATCAAGAACCTGATCCTCGAGCCGGGCGCAAACCCCGATGACCCGTGGTTCGCCAGCAAGTTTGGGGAGAGCGGCTTTCAGAGCGCAGCCTCTGCGTCCGCCGAGGGCACGGTGTGGATGTGGAACGACTGGGCGTCCGACGCGCCGAGCAGCGCCCAGGGCGTGCTCACGCTCCTCCATGAGACCGCCCATACGCTGTCCTTCAAGTACTTCGGCCAAGACTACGAGGCCGCCGGCTGGGATCCTTGGCGCGCGGCCATCGCCGCCGATGGCGTTCGTCCCAGCACCTACGCGCGAAAGACGGTCGGCGAGGACTTTAGCGAGTCGTACGCGCTCTATTGGTCGGTCCGCGGGACCGCTGAGGAGCCCCAGGTTCGGGCCCTGATGCCGCAGCGCTTCGCGCTCATCGAGGAGCTCATCGCCAAACAAGAGGCGGCGATGAAGGCCTCCGAGACCGACGCGCAGCGGGCGATCCGAGAGCATCAGACGGCCTTGAACGGCGCCGCGAACGAGGCGCGCCTCCCTTTGAGCATGCGCTCGGCCGTCCTCGAGGCCTTGACCGCGGCGCCGGAAGATCCCGCCTACGCACAGGCGCTGCTCGGCCTGATCCGCACCGGAGCGCTGGTCCGCCTCGCCCCCGAGGCCGCGTCGGCGACGTTGTCCCTTGGCACGCAGATGGTCCAGCTCGGGCTGGATGCCAGCGAGCTGTTCCGCCTCGCCTCCGCGCCGGCCTTCGGCGTCCGCGCCCCGCAGGAACAACTGCAGCTGCTCCGGGCCGGCGGGGTGGTCGCCGCGAACAACGAACGGCCGCTGTTCCAGGCCGCGCTCGCGGCGATCGAAGGGCCTGATCCCGACAAGGCGCTGGCGAAGGTGCTGGAGAACCACGCGCCCGTCATGTTCGACGTCCTCGAGCTCAGCTTCGCGCCCGGCAAGAGCACGTGGGGGGCCTACGCCTCGACGTCTCATGTGGAGCACGAGGGACGCGTCGTCGCGGCCGATCGCTACGAGCTCCGCCAGCACGACTTCGGGCTCCCGGTGACCTTCCTCAAAGGAGACTTCACCGAGGGCCAGCAACAGCAGCTGATCCAAGCCCTGCAGGCCTTCGACTGGCTCGAGACCGGTCACCTCGGCACGGTGATCGTAGAGCAAAGCAAAGGTCAGTCCTCGGTGAGCGTCTCGGGAGACGCCCTGCGCGTCTCCTGGGACCCAGCGACCCCGGTGCCCGAGCGCGCGCTGCACGAGGCGGCGGTGGAGGTCGCGGCGCGACGGGTCCTGCGCGATCTCCTCCCGCGCTGGAGCGCAGCCCAAAAGACCGACGGAATCGCCGTCACCGCCGGCGCGCTCCAGGATCCAGTCACCGACTTCCGGGACACCTACCTCCTGCTGCATCACGCGCCCGACCCCGACGCGATCCGGGCGGCGCTGCCTGGCCGCACCAAGCTGCTCGACGCCACGCTGAAGAAGCCCTGGATCGATGATCCGATCTCGAAGCAGCGCGCCCAGGAGCGGTTGGTCAAGCTCTCGAGCGAGCCGGGTTGGAGCGCCTTGAGCTTCGAGCAACAGGCGCGGGTCAGCCGCGGAGCGCTCCGAGAGACGCGATTTCATGTCCCGGCGGTCTTGGACGAGGTCGGCGTCCTCCTCCGACACGTCATGCCCAAGGTCTCGGCCAAGGAGCGGCAGGTGATCGGCACGATCATCGAGGCGCTCCCCTATCAGCTCTCATTGCTCGGGGAGCTTTGCCTCGCCCCCGCCTACGCTACGCTCCCGGAGGCGTCGCGCCTCACGCTCCTGCGGAAGCTCGCGGTCGCGGTGCACACCGGCGCGGATCTCTCGCCGCTCGCTCGAGCGATCCAGGGGAAGCGAGGAGCAGGCGAGGACGCGACCGCGCTGGCCAAGCTGGTCGATGGACCAGAGCTCCTCATTGACGCCCATCGTTACCGCGGTACCGGCATCGGCTCCTCGAACGAGATCACGCTCAAATCCTCCGAGCCGAGCGGCGACGGGGCGCTCGAGCGCTACTCGGTCGACGGGCGTCCGATCGAGATCTTCCGCCCCAGCGGCGACAAGACTGACGTGTTCAACGGCCTGAGCTCCATCCCGGCCCGCGCCAAAGAGCTCATCTCCGACCTCACCCTCGAGGCTCAGTCCCCGAAGAGCGAGGTCGGGCGGGTCGAGCTCCGCGAGGACGGGAAGCTGCACGCCACCCCCTTCGGTGGCTATGGCTCGAAGTTCATCCCGGCAGCAGACCTGGTCTCCTCGGGAGCGCTCAAGCGCGCCGTTGATCAGTGGGGTCTCGATCGGACCGCGGGCGGTTGGAAGACCTGGTCTGAGGCGATGGAGAAGGACGGCGTCCACGTGAGCGCCCGCGCCGCCACGCAGGCGTCTGGGCCCGTTATCGGCGGGATGAACCCGCCTGCGGGCGCGATCGCTTCGCCTAACGCCTTCGAGGACTTCCGGGAGAGCGTGCTCTTCTACCTCGAGGCGCGGACCTACCTCGCGAGCGAGCTCCTCGATCACCTGGAGTCTGCCCGGGAGGTGTTGCCTCACCGCTTCGCGCTGATCGAGGCGCTCTTTGGCTGGGGCCGCGGCCCGGACCTCGGTTTCACCATGCCAGGGCAGGAGAAGAGGTGGAGCAAATGAGCACGCACCCCGGGCAGATCGAGTTCGTGGACGGCGAGACGAACCGCGTGCTCTCGGTAGATCCCGTGTCCGCGGTGCCGGAGGCGCAGCGCTTCGTCGAGGTCGGCGGGGTCGCGGTCCCGGTCGTTCGGGTGGTCGCGGTTCAGGCAGGAGACCGGCGCACGATCCGCAAATTCGGCCCAAATGGCCAGCTCCTCGAGACCATCTTGCAGGTACGGTCACCGCAAGCCGGTTGAGCGGCCCTAGGAGCGAGACGCCTTCCTCCGGCCTCACGTTTGGCGACGACGATCCTACGGCCTCAGCCTCAAGCTCCACCCCGCGCGCACGTCCGTATATGCCGGCTGCGTGTACCCACCAAACAACAGGTACTGCTCCGAAGCCATGTCATAGCCAAACAGCGGGAAGCCGCGGGCGTGCGGCAGATCTCCACCGCCCGTCCCCACCGCGGTCAGCTCCTCCCAAGTGTCGTGCGCCGCGTCGAAGCGCCACAGATCACCGAAGTCCGACGTCTCCTTGGTGCCGCCGAACACGATCCACTCCCGGCGGCTGACGTCGAAGGCCGAGCCTCCATAGCGGCGCGCGGCGGGGTGCGCGGCGGGCATCGCGATCTCGGTCCAATCCGTGCCGTCGAAGGCCCACAGATCGTCGCGCTGCATGGCCCGATTGGCCGGGTAGACCACGCTCGAGCCGCTCCACATCAAGACTCGGCCCGCGCCGTTCTCCCCGGGATCGTACATGAGATGCGTGTCGCGGCGGCTCGGCGGAGTGTGGGCGGGCTGAAGGAACTCGAACTGCTTGGTCATCGGGTTGTAAGCCCAGGTCTCGTTCTTGAGCCCGCTCCTCGAGTCGCCGCCGAACATGATCACGCGGCCGCCGCCGGGGAAGCTCGGCATCCACACTGCGTTGCAGCCCACGACGCCCGCGGGCGCTCCGCCCATCACGCGCTCCCAGCTCATGGTGTCCAAGCTGAAGAGCCAGCCGTTGGGCGTCAGCGCGTCGCGATCGTCGCGCCCGCCTTCGATGAACACGGTGCGCAGCTCCGGGATATACGCGCCGCAGTGACAGAAGCGCGGCGGAGGCATGGGATCGGCCATGACCTGGGTCCACGTCTGGTCATCCACGCTGTAAAAGAAGAGGTCGTTGACCGTGGGCCCGGCCGGCGCCGTGTTGCCGCCGAACACGAAGAACCGGTGCTCCTCGGGGATCTCGACGACCGCGGCGGCCCAGCGATCCATAGGAACGTTCGCGCCGTTGACCGGGGGCAACGCGCCGGCCGCGCTCCAGGCCGGTGCCAGGGGCCGATCGACCCGCGCGTCGGGGAAGAAGCCAGCGTCAGGGGCCTCGAAGCCAGCGTCGGGAGCCTCAAAGCCAGCGTCGATCGCCGCGTCGGGGGCCAACGCGCCGCTATCGGCGATCGAAGGCACCCCGCTGTCCGGTTCGGTGGAAGCGGGCGTGCTCGAACAGGCGAGGAGCCCCGCGCTAAAGGTGAACGACAAGAAGGCTAACGGCGCGCGCATGCCAGCGATCCCATAGGCAAGCGGCGGGCCAATTCGATCGGGATCGATTCGTTAGTTTCATGACGGGGCCTCAGGTAGGCTCTGCCGGTGATTCGACGCGTTGAGCGAAGCGATCGCGCCCGCAGACGGGTTCACCCCGTTGCCCTGATCTCGCTGTGCTTGAGCGCCTGGGCCTGCGCCAGCACCACGCCGCCGGCAGGAGAGCTGGTCAGCCCGCATCACCACGGAATGATGAGCCAGACCAGCACGACGGAGTCGCTCGGCATGTTCCCGAGCCGTTTTGGCCTAAAGAGCCGCCTCTATGATCTCCGAACGAAGCAGCAGGTGTCGCTCGAGGCGTTCATGGCCGACCTCGAGACCGCGCGCGTCATCTACGTGGGAGAGAACCATGACAACCCCCACGATCACGCAGTGCAGGCGGGATTGCTCCGTCATTTGTGGCGCCAAGATCGATCGCTATGGGTCGGGGTCGAGATGGTCTCGCGGCCGTTTCAAGCCGCGCTCGACGCCTGGGTCCAGGGCGATACCGAGGAGGAGGAGTTCCTCGAGACCCTCGAATGGGAAGAGCGCTGGGGCTTCGACTTCGGCTTCTATCGACCGGTCTTCGAGTTCGCCCGAGCCCACCGCCTGCCGTTGGTCGCGCTGAACGCGCCAGCGGAGATCACGCGGGCCATCTCCCGCGGCGGCCTGGAAGGCCTGAGCCCCGAGCAAAAGGCCGCGCTACCGGAGCTCGACACCAAGAACGAGCTGCACCGCGCGATGGTGGAGGAGGCCTTCCAGGAGCATAAAATGCCGCCCGATCGCTTCGAGCGCTTCTACTTGGCCCAGCTCGCCTGGGACGAGACCATGGCAGACACGGTCGCCGCGCGATCCCTGCCCGCGGGGGCACCCCGCCGCGGCTTCGTCATCGCGGGCCTCTCGCACCTACGCGATCGCCTCGGTATCCCCTCGCGGGCCCAGCGGCGCGGCGTGGCGTCCGACCGGATCGTGATCCCGGCCTTGCTCGGGCCGGAGCAGACGCTCGAGGACGTCCTGGCCGCGGGCGGCGGCGACTATGCCTGGGTGATGGGTGAGGACCCAGCAAGCGATTGACTTGCCGCCACGGAACGAGCCAAGCCGAGGTGTGTCCTGGCGATCAGTGTTCACGGCGATCATGGCGCTGGTGCTCTCGGCCGGCTGCGAGGAGGCGCGCCGCGTCCCCACCCCAGGCGGCGGAGGATCACGCGATGCCGGCTCCAGGAGCGACAGCGGTCAGACCGCCTCCGACGCCAGCGACCCGGCCCACGACAGCGGGCTACCAGCCAACACCGACAGTGGCTTCCCGTCCAACGACAGTGGGCCGGGAGGCGACGCCGGCTTCCCATCCACCGACGCCGGTTCGCCCGGCTTCGACGGAGGCTTCCCATCCGCCGACGCCGGCTTCCCATCCACCGACGCCGGCTTCCCATCCACCGACGCCGGCTTCCCGTCCACCGACGCCGGCTTCCTCTCCTTCCCCTCCTGTCTCCAGGCCTGCAGCACGCCCGCCGACTGCGCGCTCGGGGCTCCCGGCTATGGCGCCGCCAACTATCAATGCGATCGCGGGGGCTGTGTCTGGATCGGCTGCCTGAGCGAAGCCGACTGCAGCTCTATCGCTGGCACGACCTGCGTCGCCACCGCCGGTACCACCCTCCGCACCTGCCAGAAGCGCTGCAGCACTCCGAGCGACTGCGGCTCCAGCACTCCAGCCTACGACGCAGACAACTACGCCTGCACCAGCGGGATCTGCGAGTACCGCGGCTGCAACTCCACCGCCGAGTGCGCCGCCACGATCAGCGACCCCCGGATCCAATGCGGACGCCTCCCGAGCTGGAGCTTCTCCGCCTGCCAGTACGGCTGCTCCACCGCGGCCGACTGCGCGATGCCCGGCGCGGGCCCAGCCTTCGACGCCGACAACTATCGCTGCACCAGCGGGATCTGTGAGTTCATCGGCTGCCACACCTCGCAGGAGTGCACGAGCTCCTTCGGAAACCGCCCCTACGTCTGCCACACCCCCTGATGCGCGTCCTCACTCAGAACCTCAACGGGATCCGGTCCGCGGACCAAAAAGGCTTCTTTCGCTGGCTCAAACGGCAAGAGGTCGACTTCCTCTGCCTGCAGGAGACCCGCGCCCAACTCGCGCAGCTCCGGCGCGGTCTGCAGAAGCCGCAGGGCTGGCACGTCAGCTTCCACGACTCGGTGCGCCCCGGCTACTCGGGCGTCGCGCTGTGGTCGAGGCGCGCGCCGGACCGGGTCCAGCTGGGCCTGGGCGACCCCGAGATCGACCGCGAAGGCCGCTTCGTGCGCGGCGACTTCGGCTCGCTCTCGATCGTTTCCTTCTATATGCCCTCGGGCTCGAGCGGCCCCGAGCGCCAGACGTGGAAGTTCGAAGTCATGGACCGCTTCTACGGGCACCTGCAGCGCATGCTCGACGAGGGCCGGGAGGTGATCATCTCCGGGGACTGGAACATCGCCCACCGCCCCATCGACCTCAAGAACTGGCGCGCCAACCAGAAGTACTCCGGCTTCCTCCCCGAGGAGCGAGCCTGGCTCGATCGGGTCTTTGACGAGCTCGGCTTCGTCGACGCCTTCCGCGTGGTGAACCAAGAGCCCGAGCAGTACACCTGGTGGTCCAACCGCGGTCAGGCCCGGGCCAAGAACGTCGGCTGGCGCATCGACTATCAGGTGGTCTCGCCGGGCCTGCGGGGTCATATCCGGGACGCCTCCATCTACACCCGGCGGAACTTCTCCGACCACGCACCACTGATCATCGAGTACGACGTGCCCTAGGGCGCCCTAGGGCGAAGTGAACGGCATTGCCCCTAGGCTCAGAGGCGTGCTTCGGCTATGGCAGGGGCATGAAAGAGACCCCCTCCCCAGCCCCGTCGCCGATCCCGGCGGTTGAAGAGCATTTTCCCCGCTCAAAGAAGGTGCTGCTAGGGGGCGAGCTGGCGGTCCCCGTCCGAGAGATCTCGCAGGCCGGCGGGGCTCCCCCGCTCCGCGTCTACGACACCACCGGGCCCCAAGGCTTCGATCCCCAGCACGGCCTCCCCAAGCGGCGTGAGGCGTGGGTGAAGGCCCGCGAGGCCCGCGGCGACACCAACTTCTCGCAGATGCACTACGCCCGGAAGGGCATCATCACCGAGGAGATGCGCTTCGTAGCCCTGCGCGAGAGCGTCGATCCCGAGTTCGTGCGCAGCGAGGTGGCCCGCGGCCGCGCGATCATCCCCGCCAACAAGCGCCACCTCGAGCTGGAGCCGATGATCATCGGCCGCAACTTCCTGGTGAAGGTGAACGCCAACATCGGCAACTCGGCCCTCCGCTCCTCGATCGCGGAGGAGGTCGAGAAGATGGCCTGGTCGATCCGCTGGGGCGCCGATACCGTCATGGACCTGTCGACCGGCGAGGCGATCCACGAGACCCGCGAGTGGATCGTGCGCAACGCCCCCGTGCCGATCGGGACGGTGCCGATCTACCAGTGCCTGGAGAAGGTGAAGGGCCGACCCGAGAACCTCACCATCGATCTCTTCCTCGAGACCCTGGAGGAGCAGGCCGAGCAAGGCGTCGACTACTTCACGATCCACGCCGGCGTGCTGCTCCGCTACATCCCGCTCACCGCCAAGCGCGTGACCGGCATCGTCTCCCGCGGCGGCTCGATCATGGCCAAGTGGTGCCTCGCCCACCACAAGGAGAACTTCCTCTACACCGAGTTCGATCGCATCTGCCGCCTGATGAAGAAGTACGACGTCAGCTTCTCGCTCGGCGATGGCCTGCGCCCTGGCTCAATCGCCGACGCCAACGACGAGGCCCAGTTCGCCGAGCTCAACACCTTGGGCGAGCTGACCAAAGTAGCGTGGGAGCACGACGTGCAGGTCATGATCGAGGGCCCGGGCCACGTCCCGATGAACAAGATCAAGGAGAACGTCGATCTCCAGCTGGAGAAGTGCCACGAAGCCCCGTTCTACACGCTGGGACCGCTGGTGACCGACATCGCGCCGGGCTACGACCACATCACCTCGGCGATCGGCGCCGCGATGATCGGCTGGTGGGGCACGGCGATGCTCTGCTACGTAACGCCCAAGGAGCACCTCGGTCTGCCCGATCGCTCCGATGTGAAGGACGGCGTCATCGCCTACAAGATCGCCGCGCACGCCGCCGATCTGGCCAAGGGTCATCCAGGCGCGCAGGCCCGCGACGACGCGCTGTCCAAGGCCCGCTTCGAGTTCCGCTGGCACGACCAGTTCAACCTCTCGCTCGATCCCACGACCGCGCGCGACTTCCACGACGAGTCCCTGCCGGCCGACGGTGCCAAGGTCGCGCACTTCTGCTCGATGTGCGGGCCGAAGTTCTGCTCGATGGAGATCACCCAGCAGGTCCGCGACGCCGCGGCCAAGGGGATGACCGAGAAGTCGGCGGAGTTCATCGACCGGGGCGGAGAGATCTACCAGCCCAAGGCCGAAGCTCCCTGAGCGCTTCTCGCCGTTGTCAGCCCCACAAAGTCTCGCGCAGCACCATCACCTCGCCCGCCCAAGGAAGCACCACGGTCTGCTCCTTGGCCTCAAAGCACGTGACGAACCTTCGCCAATCGCATCGTACAGCGAGCGGCGGGCAGGCCTCAGCCGCCAGGACAGCGATCGTCGAGCAGTCCGACGTGTCCGTCATCGACGCCCAGGAGCCCGCCGTTGGCCAGTGGCTTGAGCGAAGTCATGCTTCCCCGGGAACTGTCCGCCATGGATGGGCGCGGCGGGGATGAGCCCCTATCTCGCGGATCTCAACAACCCCGCGCTGCGCGATCAAGCGATGGGTCTGCTCGCGCAGGAGACGAACGACGCGCTGGGAGGGATGGATCCCAAGGTCCTCACTCAGGCCCTCGAACAGATGCGGCAGCTCAAGCCCCAAGATTTGCTGCAGCTGCTGATGCTGCTCGATCCCGAGCTCCAGCAGATGCTGGCCTCGATACTCGGGGCCCGCTCGCCCGCTCCTTCAACCACGCAGCCCCGCGGCTGGGCCAAGCGCGGCTGTGGAGGAGGTGGCGGCGGTACAGGTAGCGGAGTCCCACGCAGCACCGGGGCTCATCGGGCGCGGCCCGATCCGTCCCAAAACGCGGGCCGCAACCAGGCAGAAGGCACCCGCCGCACCGAGACCCCGCGCGACCCGAATCGGCCAGTCGCGACCATCGAAGGAACCAACGTGCCGCGCCTCGATCGCTACGCGCCAGGTTCACAGGACGCCAAAGAGCTCTTCCGCGCTGCCATCCGCCTCAACAACGAGCGCGATCCGGCCCATCCCATGCCAGAGAGCTGGGCCGACTCACCAGGCCTGCACAACATCCTGGCGCGCGAGAGCAACGGTGAGGTCGGTCGACCCAACTATACCTATGGGGCTCGGGCGCGAGACCACAGCCAGTGGGCCTCCGTGCAAGAGGAGTTGCGCAACGGCCAGAAGACCACCCGCTCCTCAGCGACCGGGCTCGGACAGTTGCTGCTCTCCAACGTCGATCGCTACTATCCCGACGGGCGCCAAGGCATCGGCGATCCGCTGCAGGAAGCGGCCGGCATGCTGCGCTATATCCAAGACCGCTACGGCACCCCCGACAACGCTTGGCGGCTCTACGGGACGCGGCACGAAGGCTACTAAGCGCCGCGTACTTCAGCGCGGCTCTGCCCGGGTCTGGCCAGCGCTGCTGCGGGTGGCGGGGCCTTTGACCCGATAGACGTAGGCCACTTCTCCGAAGGAGATCAGGTCGCCGTCGCTGAGCGGAGTGCGCTTCTCGACCGGGGACCCGTTCAGCCAGGTCTTGTTGGCGCTGCCCAGATCCTCGATGGCAAAGCCCTCCCCAGTGGGGCTGAGCTTGGTATGGCGGCGAGAGATCTTGGGGGACGCGATCGACAGTTCGCAGACCCGAGAGCGCCCGACGATCGTCACGCCTTGTAGACGAAAGGTCGCGGCGGTGCTGTCCACGGGCTCCAGCGAGGCGTGGAGCGAGGCCAGAGCGCCCGCGGGCAGGTTCGCCGTGCCGCTCAGGGGCCCCGACGCCTGGGGAGAAGCAGTCGCGCCCGCAGGCGGGTTCACCGCGCCGCTCGCGGGGGAGGCCTCCCGGCTGACCGCCGCGGAGCGCGAACCCGAGCCCGGCTTGGTTCGATGGGGCGGTGAGCGGGGTGGCGGGTCATCGGCCAGTCGCAAGAGCTCTGAGACGGTCCGACGCTCGACCAAGCGGCAGAAGATCTCGGCGAGCTCGGCGATCTCAGTCATCGTCCGGCCCGCGAGGATGCGCGACAGATCCGTGCGGAGCTCGGCCGTGGAGGCGCCGTCACCGAGCTCCGTCACCAGGAGCACGCGGCGAGCGCCGCATCCGAGGAGCTTGAGGTTCGAAGGTGCATTCATGCTCCCAGTTGAGCACGGGGCACGGGGGCGGTGTTTGAGGGCAACGTCGCGCTCAGGGCAACGATGCCCCGCGAGGCAGGCCGGCCAGCTCAATCCAGGTCGCGGGGAGCGGGATGCGCTGATGTCCATTGCCGTCCGCCTCCGGGACCAGCAACGCGGCGAGCTCGGGTCGGTGGCGCGCGCACCACCGCTTCCACCGCTGCACCGTCTTTCCTCGCAGGTTCCGGAGATCATCGTCGTGCACCGACTGCGCCTCGAGGAGCTCACGGAGGGGACGGGAGCGGATGCTGCTGGTCCTCCGCCGGGCCCCGACGCGCCTCAAGAAGGCCAAGAAATCCTCGTGCCCATCGCGCCCGGCCAACACCCAACCGTCGACCGTCTCCGAGCGACGCCACGCCAAGTAGGCGTACCAAAGCCGCTCGGCCGGCGACAGATCGACCTCCACCGCGTCGACCTCGACGAAGCCCTCCGCCAGATCGATCCGCAGCGTGGGGGGAGCGGTGCCGGCGCGCGCCCGCGCCACCTGAACCGCAGATTCGAAGCTGGTCAGGACGGTTCCGTCCAAGACGCCGTGGAGGTGGGGCAGCTCGTGCTCCAGGATGCGCTGGGCTCCAGCCACGTCAGACGGCGGGCGCAAGGAGATGAGGCGATCCTGGGCCCGGGCCAAGAGCTGACAGAAGGCGCCGAGCTGGGCGCTGCTCGAGCTCCGCATTCCATCGAGGAGCGCGAAGTAGACCGGGCGCGCGCCCGAGCCAGCCAGGGCATCACGGGTCGCACTCCAAAGGACCTCACGAAAGCAGGCCGCGTGGGCGGGCTCCAGCTCATCATCCAACACCTCCCCGCTCGGGAGGCGTGCCAAGTACGTGTGGACACCGTCGTGATCCAACCCGCCTTCACCAAGCTCGGCGGCCAAGCGATCGAGGCCCGCGCCCGAGTCGAGCAGCTCGGTATGCAGCAACTCGAGCCCGCTGCGTCCGACGACGATGTAGAGCGCGCGCACCGCGACCTGCCGCTCGGACCACAGCGCGCGCAGCAAATCCAAGGTCGGCGCTAGGCTCGGGCCGGGGGCGACGACCAAGGAGACGGTGGGCTTCAGCCGCGGGTCCCGAACGAGGGCGTGCATCCGAGGAATCTAACACTCGCCGGGTTAGCTCGGCGCGTCGCAACGAATGCCGACCACGGGGGCAACGTTGCAGCGAAGGCAACGTTGCCTCCCCGACCCGAATCGTCGATGGCTCAGCGGGGCATAGCGCTTGCTGAGGGCGGTTTCGGGACTCGTTTGGGGCGGCCGCGTCCGGCCGACGGACGTGGTAGGAGGAGCGGATGGGGAAGCACACCGCAGAGCTGCACTGGGAGCGCGCGGGCGCCGTGTTCTCGGACCAGCGCTACAGCCGAGCCCACACTTGGCGCTTCGACGGAGGCACCGTGGTGCCGGCCTCTTCCTCTCCCGAGGTCGTGCAGTTGCCGTTTTCGGTCGAAGCAGCGGTCGATCCTGAAGAGGCCTTCGTCGCCTCTTTGGCCAGCTGCCACCTGCTCTGGTTCCTCTCGCTGGCGGCCAAAGCGGGCCTGGTGGTCGATGCGTACCGCGATCAGGCCGAGGGCCACCTGGGCCAGGACGCGCAAGGCAGGCTGGCGATCACCAAGGTCGTGCTCAGGCCCGAGGCCACCTTCTCGGGACGGACGCCGAGCCGCGAGGCGCTCGCGGAGCTTCATCACCGTGCGCATGAGGCGTGTTTCATCGCCAACTCGGTCAAGAGCGAGATCAGCGTGCAGCCGGTGGAACCGCCCTCAGCGCAGCTCTAGGCGGATCGGCGCGGAGTCCGGGGCAGGCGCTCAACCGAAGAGGCGGGCCCAGAAGCCCTTGGGCTTGCCGGCTGTCTCGGAGTTGGACTTCGCAGCGCCGGCCTTCGCGGCGCTGGCCGCCTCGGGGCTGGGCTCGGTCTTGCGCGAGGAGGGCGCGACGTCGGGGAAGATCGTGATCCCCGTGTCGCCGATCTTCTGACCGATGCTCCCGGTGCTCACGTCGAGCACGAGGTTGCTGCCGAGGTCCATGCCGATGCCTCCCGTCGAGGTGTTCAGGCTGAGGCCGCCGCCGAGGTCGAGTCCGAAGCTCATACTGTCTTATCGGGCCCCGACCGCAGCTGTTGCTGAAAGGTGTGGCCTAGTATGACATTCCCGGAAACCGGGCTTCCCGCTGCTTCGACGTATACATCCTTAACTACTAGGTTTTTACGCCAAGCGATCCACGGCCGCCCGAGCGACGTACTCCTCCTGACGTCGGCGGACACCGCTCGCCCACGCCCCATGCAAAGATGAGTCACGTGCAGCAGCGCTACCGGGTCATCGCTCCGATCGGGACAGGTCCCGAGGGGGCGCGTTATCGAGCGGTAGACGCCGACGGCCGGCCGCTAGTCCTGCACTTCCTCCACACCGCCCGGATCTCCGAGGCGCGGCTCCAGGAGATCCGAGATCGCGTCCGCGTGCTGAGCTCCGTCGACGGCCCCGAGATCGCGCGGGTGATCGACGTGATGATCGAGCGACAGCGTCCGGCGATCGCGGTGGACGATGCCAGCGTGCGTTCGCTCGCCGAGGCGCTGACGACGGGGATGGACCGCAGCACGGGCGCGCAGATCGCCCTCGAGCTCCTGCGTGCGCTGCGCCAAGCCCATCGCCTGGGACTCGCTCACGGGTTGCTCTCTCCTTTTCATGTTGGGCTGCGGGCCGATCAGAGCGTGTGCCTCGACCTCTGTGGGTTACGCACCGCCGACCTCCCCAAGAAGACGCCGGAGCCCGTCCCATTCGCGGATGAACGACGCCGCCCCTCGCTGGAGACGGACATCTACGCGGCCGCGCAGCTCGTAGCCTATCTGCTCGGCGCACGCCGCGATGGACCGCTCGATCTCGGGCCGCTGGCCCTGCCAGAGACGGTGTTTCGTGCGCTCAGAGCGATGCTGGAGCCCGACCGCGCCGCGCGTCCCACGATCGGCGAGGCGCTGCGGAGCTTGATGCCGTGGCTCGCCGAGCAGGGCGCAGTCCCCGGGCGAGCGCCGGTCGACCCGCCCTCGACGCCGGCTGCAGGGGGCGACGTACTGGGACGTTACCGGCTGCTCCAGGAGATCGGGCACGGCGGGATCGGCGACGTGTATCGGGCCGAGGAGATGGGCACTGGCAAGGCCGTCGCGATCAAGATCGTGCGCGGGGAGTATGCCACGCACGACGGAGTGCTACGCCGCTTTCGCCGCGAGGCTCGCCTGCTCGAGCAGGTCCGGCACCGGAACATCGTCGAGCTGGTGGAGGTCAACGAGGCGGGCGGCATCCTCTACCTGGCGATGGAGCTGGTGGACGGTCCGAGCCTGTCCGAGTTGCAGAAGAGGCGCGGGCGGCTGCCCGAGCGGGAGGCGCTCCTCATCGGGGCCGAGATCGCGCGCGGGCTGGCGGTGGCCCACGCGCGCGGCATCGTCCACCGCGACGTCAAGCCAGGAAACGTGCTCCTCGGGACCTTGGCCGAGGGTGAGGTCTCGGAGCTCGGCTACCGCGTGAAGATCTGCGACTTCGGGATCGCCCGCGTCGGACTGGACTCCGACGAGACCAGCCTCACCCAGAACGAAGCGCTGGGTACGCCGCGCTATATGGCGCCCGAGCAGTGCGTGCCGGGCTCGACCGTGACACCGGCGGCCGACGTCTACGCGCTGGGAATGACGCTGTTTCAGCTGCTCACGGGCCGAATCGCCTACGATGCCGAGTCGACCGCGGAGCTGATCTACGCGCACCAGAACCGCGAACCGCTGGAGCTCCGCGAGCTGGTGCCCGACGTGTCGGCAGGCGTAGCTGAGCTGGTACGGCGGGCGCTGATCAAGGCTCCCGAGGACCGCCCGCAAGATGCCGCAGTATTCCTCGAGCAGATCGAGGCGCTGCTCGGCGGACGTCCCCTGTCGAGGGAGCACCCCGCGATACCGCACGGCGTGGCACCGGAGGACATCTTCTCCGTAGCGCACCGCTTCGAGCTCGGGGCCGCGCCGGAGGCGGTGTGGCGCCATGTCTCAAACACCGAGCGCCTCAACCGAGCGATCGGCCTGCCGCCGGTGGACTGGAGCTTCGAGCCTGGTGAGGAGGGCGTGCGGCTCTTCGGGAGCTCGGCCCAGGTCGGCCTGCGCACGCGTTGGCGCGAGCACCCCTATGAGTGGATCGAAGGACAGCGCCTCGGCGTCTTCCGCGAGTACTCCGAGGGGCCGCTGGAGTGGTACGTCAGCGCGGTCTCGCTGGTGCCCACCCCGGCGGGCGGGACGACCTTGACCCATCGTCTGTGGCTCAAGCCGCGCAACGCTTTGGCCCGCGCGGCGGCCTGGATCGAGGCCAAGCATCGGCTCAAGGGCAAGCTCGAGCGGGTATATCAGCGGATCGCGGTGACGGTGCTTGAATCCAAGGACGCGATGGACAGCGACCCCTTCGAGCAAACGCGGCAGCCGATCGCAGCGGAGCGACGCCGCTTGGCCCTAGTGCTCAGCCGCATGCGGGAGATCGGCGCCAGCCGAGGCGCGGTGGAGGCGCTAGGGAAGACCTTGGCCAGCGCCCCGGACCAGGAAGCGGCACGGATCAGGCCGCTCCCGTTGGCGCGGCGCCTCGGGTTACCGGAGCGGGAGATGGTAGACGCCTGCTTGATCGGCGCGGCGTCAGGCCTCCTCGTGCCGCTGTGGGACGTCATCTGCCCCACCTGTAAGATCCCGAGCTCGATCGAAGATTCGCTCTCGGCGATCAAGGCCCACGCCTTCTGCCCTGCCTGCAGCGTCGGCTTCAGCGTCGACTTGGCCAACTCGGTGGAGCTGATCTTCCGCGCGCATCCCGACCTGCGCAGCTCCGAGATCCGCACGTACTGCATCGGCGGCCCCGCCCACTCTCCGCACGCCGCAGCCCAGCTGGTGCTCAAAGATGGGGAGCGGCTCCGCTTCGAGCTGAGCCTGGAGGAGGGCAGCTACGAGCTGCGCACGACCCGAGACGACTGGCGGGTGCCCTTTCGGGTCGAGATCGATCAAGGCCCAAGCCACATGGAGCTGTGCCTCTGCCCCGGAACGCCGCCCGAGGCGCAGCCCGTGCTCGCCGCAGGAAAACAGAGCTTCGAGATCATCAATCGCGCCGGCGGCGAGCGGGTCTTTCGCGTCGAGCGCGCCGCGCCCCGAAGCGACGCCTTCAGCGCCGCCGACGCGGCGATCCACCCGCTCTTTCGCCAGCTCTTCCCCGAGCAGACCTTCCGCGAAGGCGAGCTGATCAGCTTGGAGTCGATCAGCTTGCTCATCACCGACCTCCATGAGCCGGAGAAGCTCTACGAGTCGCTGGGCGAAGTGGAGATGCTCGGGGTCCTCCACCGCCACCTGCGCGGCCTGGCAGCGCTGGTCGAGGAGGGCGGAGGCAGCGTCCTCAAGGCCCAAAGCCACGGCTTGGTCGCGGCCTTTCCCAAGGTCGCGGACGCGATCGCCGTCGGGGTCAAGCTGGTCGGCCCGCTGGCGGTCGGCGAGGGAGAGCGGCGGCTCCCGGTGACCGCCGCCGTGCATCGCGGACCGGCCATGGCCGCCACGGTCAGCGAGCGCCTCGACTACTTCGGACGTACCGTGACCCGACTGTCGTCGCTGCTCGCGCTCGGGGGGCCCGGCCAGGTCATCGCCAGCGAGGAGGTGGCTGAAGAGCCTGGAATCGAGGCGCTGTGGACCGAACAGGGTTGGTCGGCGGCCGTCGTGACCATGCCCCGCAGCTCGGGTGCTCTCGAGTTCGCGATTCGCCTAGAGCCAGCGCCGGGCGCCTCCCGCCGAGCGAGCTGAAGGAGGATCCCTGCGAGATCGAGGCTCGCGCTGCGGTGCCTCGCGCCCGCGCCGACCTCGCGCGGGCGGGTGAATCTCCGTGTAGACCGGGGCGGCTGCCGCTTTGCTAAACCCGGAGCATGCGCTTCTTTGCCCTGATCTGCTGGCCGAGTGGACGTGACCGGCGCGCGAGCGGCGCGCTCTTGGCTTGCCTCGTGGCCTGTGTGCCGAGCCCGCCCGGGGGAGACGCGGCATTGCTGCCCAACTCCGACGGGGGCGTGGGTGCCGACGGGGGCTTCATCGCCGCCGACGGGGGCTTCATCGCCGCCGACGCGGGCTTCGCGCCGGACACCGGCCCGGTCGCCACGGACGCGGGTTTTACAGACGACGCGGGCTTCGTCGCCGCCGACGCGGGCTTCGTCGCCACCGACGCGGGCTTCGCGGACGACGCGGGCCTGGCCACGGACGCAGGCTTTGCGGACGACGCAGGCTTCGCCACGGACGCAGGCTTCGCCACGGACGCAGGCTTCGCTACGGACGCAGGCTTCGCTACGGACACTGGCGCGGGATCTACCGACGCCGGACCTCCGCCCGACGTCGGCCTCCGTCCCGACGCCGGCCCCACCGCCCTAGCCGAGCTCGCCGCCGCGATGCCTCCGGGGTCGTGGGCGCCGCTGGTCGTCGCCGATCAAGACGCGGTCCTCGGCGTAGGCAACGTATCCGGCTCGATGATCCACTACAGCAACAGCATGCCGTGGAACGCCTGGTCTCGAAAGATCGAGATCCTGGCCGAAGACCACAACTGGGGCGCGGTGCGCTACGCGCAATACGACGAGATCGGCAACCGGTTCATCCTGGTCACCGCCGACGCCGGCCTCGGCACCAATACGCAACATGGCTACGACCACAGCTCCCTCAACCCGAGCACGGGGGACTACTACTATCGCCCCGCCTGGATCGGTGACCCGAATATCGTCGTCAAAAAGAAGCTGCTCGGCGCGGCGACGACCTTCACGGACTTACCGCCGTTGCCGACCAACTATGAGCAGATCGCCATCGCCTCGACGTGGTGGTCGGGCGCGTTTCTCGGCGCCGGCAACCAAGGCTGCCTCATGATCTTCAACAGCGGCGATGCCTTTGGAAACGCCATGGACGGCCAGATCGGGGCCTATGATCCCCTGACCGACCGCTGGTTTTACAATCAGCACGGGATGGCGCCGCTCTTTGGGAGCACCGGCTCGACCTACCACTCAGTGATGGAATACAGCGGCCCGCACAACGTCGCCGTCTACGGAGGAGGCAACGCCCAGCCGAGTCGACTGTGGCGCCTGAGCTCCGATGCGAGCTTCCAAGAGATGCCGGAGGTTCCCGTGGGGAAGGCGGTGGGGGTTCAACGCGGCAACTTGGTGGCCGACCCCGTCAGCGGTAACTTCCTCCTGCTCAGCGCGGGTGAACTATGGGAGCTCGATCCGAGCGGCTCCGGGAGTTGGACGGCGCAGACGGGCGCGCGGGTGCCCCCTCCGGAGGTCGGGGTGCCAGGACCGAGCAATCCGGAAGGGGTGATCTCCACCGCCATCGCGGACTACGGTGTCGTCGTCTACGTCACGCAGTCATCGCGTACGGGCGGAACGTTCTACGTCTACAAGCATCGCTGAACCTATTCGCAAGTATCCGCGCCCGGCCAGTAAGCCGCCTCCCAGGTCCCATTCGGCTGGCAACCCTCTTGTTCGAAGTCGTTGCCGGAGCAGCCAGCCTTGAGCAGGCAGCGCTGGCGCAGCGTGTGAGGACCGCGCGAGGCTCGGCACTTGACCTCATTATTCTCCCCGTCGTTGAACCAGCATACTTCACCCGCCTGTTTGCAGGACCCCGCGCTCTCCAAGACCATCTCGGAGCAGACATAGTAGGTGTAGGGGGACTGGGTGCAAGCCTCCGCGCTCTTGACGTTCTGGCTGGCGGTAATCTTGACGTTCGTCTCCGGGCCGCAGGTTTCCTGGAGCTCCAGGGCCTTGTTCCGTGCGGCCTCCAGATCGTCGAAGGTGCTGCAGCCGATGTCATCGACCGTGCAGCTACGGCAGCCCTGACCGACGAGGGCCATCGCCAGATCAAAAGGTCGCGCCGCGCCGTCGGGGGAGTTGTGGTCGCGGACCTTCAGCTCGAGCACCGGGCAGTCACAGGCCTGATCCTCAAGGCTCTGCGCACCTTGCGCGCCGAGCTTGGCCAAAATGATCTCGCTGCAAGTCCCCTCCTTCTCCTTCTCGACCTTCCAGGCTTCGCACTCACGCTTGTGGCGAGGATCGTCGCCGTACACGCAGGCGCAGCAGGGGCCGGGCGCGGGCGTCGGCGTGGGTGAAGGAGACGCCACCGGCGAGGGAGAGATGGTCGGCGCAGGCGAGAGGACGGGCGCCGTGGGCGTAGGGCTCGGCGATCGCGTGGCTGCCGCGCTGGCGAGCTCATCGCCGGGACCGGCCTCGCCGCAAGCGAACAGGACCATGGAGGCGAGACAGAGCAGAGGAGCGGAGGTTTTGGTGAGCGCTGAATGCATACCGCGCCCATGAGCAGCTCCTGTGCCGCGCCGAAGCCGGAACTCTTCGGCGATGCCTGCGGGCTGCATCCAGCAGCGGGGGCCGCGTGGTCCCAGCGCGCAACAACGTCGGGCCTTGTCGGAACGAACGCGCGCCTCGAACTCATGCCGCGATCGCCGAGGTGTGCTTTGGCGGGACACAAAGTCCCAGCGAAGAGCGGGAACTCCGTGAACACATGCGCTCTGTGCGAGCACATACGACAAGCGACACATGCGGCTACTTAGGCACACATTTCGAGCAACCGCCCCAGCGCCTCGTCGATAAGGTGCTCGTTCGTTTTGCTCGGCGCGCAGTGCACCGAGCCTCAACAGAGACAAGCGCAGCGACGGCGCTGCCCAACCCAGGAGTAGAAACAATGTCCAACGTAAATGCAGCAACCGAAGCCCGACGCGCCCGTGGCGCGATGATGTACGACGCGCTCGAGCTCGGCGCGGGCGCCCTGACCGCCACCCTCGGCATCGTCCTCATCTCCACCGGAGACATCGGCAAGGCCGCGCACCTCGAGTCGACCCGCGAGCTCAGCCGCTTCGTCGGCGGCGCCGCCGTGACCGCGCTCGGCGTCGATCGCATCGTCAAGGGTGGCAAGCACCTCGTCGAGGACTATCGAGCCTCCTGAACCGCGCTCTTATCCCTGACCGAAATACAACCGCGGGCCCTCGGCTCGCAAACTCGGAGGAAATCACCATGGCTCAAAACGTAAATGCAGCAACCGAAGCCCGACGCGCCCGTGGCGCGATGATGTACGACGCGCTCGAGGTCGGCGCCGGCGCCCTGACCGCTACCCTCGGCATCGTCCTCCTCTCCACCGGAGATATCGGCAAGGCCGCGCACCTCGAGTCGACCCGCGAGCTCAGCCGCTTCGTCGGCGGCGCCGCCGTGACCGCGCTCGGCGTCGATCGCATCGTCAAGGGCGGCAGGCACCTCGTCGAAGACTATCGCGCGAGTTGAACCCACTTTTGAACTTGGGCCTCCTCGGCCCATGAACACCTCCAGGGGCCGCGGTGCGACAAGTTCGCGCCGCGGCCCTTTGGCGTTTAGACCAATCAATTCACGCCAATGTTTATGCGGCATATAACCCACATTTCTCGCAACCCATACTATCTACGGTCGATACTCCGGACACCTATGAGCCAGCCGCAAGCCACCCAAGCCGAAGACAAAGCCATCCAGGAGGCCAGCCGCCAGTTCGGGGTCTCCTCTGAGAAGGCCAAGAAGGCCCTCGGGCCCGCGCTCCAGAAGATGGCCAAGGCGGCCAGCGAGATTCTGGGCCGCCCCATCGAGGCCAATATGGCGGTGCTCCTCGCGCTCCCTCCCCACGTCCTCGAGGAGGTGCAGCGCCGAATGGTCGCGGAGCTCCAGCGGGTGAAGCAGGGCGGCAAGAAGCCCGCGCCTCGCGCCTTCGAGATGGCCAAGCCCAAGAACAAGTTCATCTAGCGTTCGCGCGCCAGACAAAGAGAGACACACCATGGCCACCGTCGCACTCCCGCCCAAGTCCTTCGCTCCTCCAGCCCTCCAAGTGGAGGGCAACGACGTGCTCCGCCAGGTGATGGAAGACATCCTCCAAAAGGGGACCATCACCGAGGAGGACCAGCGCCGCATCAAGCGGGCCATCCCGCAGTTTCGCACGCCGGGCGCGATCAAGATCGACGACAACCCCCAGGCGGAGGCGGCGATCAAGAAGCTCTTGGCCTCCCCAGAGAAGAGCCAGGAGAAGGTCTCTGCTGAGCTCGAGCAGATCCTGAAGCTGCTGGGCAAGCACTGGTCGCCCGCCGAAGCTGCCGGGTACGTCGCGCTGATGGGTGCCTTGGACGCGGCAGGGCGGATCTCACCCAGCGAGGATCAGCACTTTCAGCGGGTCTCTCAGCTCGAGAACGACGCCTTCGAAGACTACGCCGCCCGGATGCGCGGCAACGCGCGATTGAAGAGCGCGGGCATCAACTTGGGCACCACCGCGGCCGGCGCGGGCCTCTTCTTCGGCTTGGCTGGCGGGACGATGAGCGGCGGCTTGCTCCTCTTGCCCTTCGTCTTGGCCCTGTCCGTCGGCGGAATCCTGGCCTCACGGAAGCTGAGCCAAGACGCCGAAGTGAAGATCAGCCACTGGGGCATCAACCAGTTCGAGCACGAGATCAGAGCCTGAGCCGGAACGGCGCTCCGAGGACGCCAAGCGTGGTCCCAGTCGTCAAGAGGACTCGCCGCGGGGGTTGGTACGCGCCAGGTAGCGCCCGAAGGAGTGCATCACCAGCGCATGCACAGGTGCTTGCGTCAGTCGGTAGATCATCCAGGGCAGCGAAGGCTCGAAACCGTGGATGGCAGCTAGGGTGTGCCGGCGCTCGGCGATCTGCCGGAACTCCAACCAACCCGTGGTGGTGGTCTTCGAGAGAAGACCTCCCACGATGTTAAACTTGTCGCGCGCGTTGTCCGAGGCTTCGGTGATCAACTCGAGGATCAAGAGCGGCCAAGGCAGCCCTACCAACGAGAAGCTGACCCTCGAAGACCCCGGCACCTGGTTCACTCGAATAATGGCCCTGAAGAAAGAGGGCAACCAAGCCAAGTAGGTGTTGGAGATGAAGCGGGCATCACGGTCCGGGAGCGGTGGTAGGCGCTGAATCGATCGCACCGACCGCGGGGGGGCCGCTCTAGGGCGCGCCGGAGATTTTGCCTTGGGCTTCGCGCGCCGCAGCGTTTCGGCCAGCATGTCCTCGAAGCGGGTGTACTTGACCAGGCTCGCGACCGGTTCGACGGGGCTGACCTGCGGCAGATCGCACTGTAGGCTGTCGATGAGCGGACTGATGAGTTCGTGCGAGGCCCCCGAGAAGAGTTGCACCCAGCGTTTAGAGAAGGCGGTGGACGAAATGGGAAGCGGCAGCATGAGGCGGCGCTGGCCAAGACCTACGGCGGTCTTGCGCAGGAGGTCCTCGTAGGTGAGGGGCTCGCCGTTGACGAGGTTGAAGGTCTTCCCCAAAAAGGCGCTCGATTGCACCGCCGCACGCAACACCGCCGCGACATCGTCGATGAAGATCGCCTGGCCGAGGCTCTTGGTCCATCGCGGCAACACCATCCAGGGTAGGCGCTCGACGAGGGCGTGGAGGATTTCAAACGAGCTCCCGCCCGGCCCGACCACCATCCCGGCGCGCAAACACGTCACGGGGACACCTGAGGTCTCGAATACAGCCTCGACCTCTTGCCGGCTTTGGAGGTGCGGACTGACGTATCCCTCCGCTGGCACCAACCCTCCGAGGTAGATGATCTGCTGGACTCCGTTGGCGACGCACGCCCGCGCGAAGTTGTCCGCCAGCAAGAGGTCGGTGTCGTGGAAGCTGCCCTGAAAGAGGCGCGAAGAGGGCATCATGGAGTGGACGAGGTAGATGGCCACGTCGACCCCTCGGAGCGCGGCCCGGGTGCTGCTCGCCGAGTACAGGTCGCAGGCCCGCCACTCGATGTTGGGTGCGTCGCTGCGCGGATGCCTGCCGAGCGCCACGACCCGAAAGTGCTCGGCGAGCGCGGGGATCAGCGCAGAGCCCACGAAGCCGCTGGCTCCAGCGACGGCGACGCTGGTTGGTGGCTCAGATGGCATGGGCAGCCGAGGGGCTAATCCTGCTCGCCGTAGTCGGACTTCTTGAAGTGCGCGCCCACCGCGCGGACCGCCGCATAGCCGCCGAGGTACTCTCCGGCGAGCAGCGCAAATTGCACCGCGTTCGTCGCCAAGCTCACGTCGCTGTCCAGGCCGCTGATCGCCAGGAAGTGGTTCAAGACCGGGACGCCCACCACGGTGAGGCCCAGGGTCACCGCGCTCACCACGTCACCGACGCTCTTGGAGTGCGCCACCGACTCCAGGCGCTTCTCCAGCTGATCGAGCATGTACTCGTCGATATGAGCGCGCGCGGTGTCAGAGATCTGGAGAGACTTGAGGACCTGCCGAATCTCGGTGCCTTCATCGGCCGACAGCTTGCCGGCCAGGACGCGAATCTGATCGACCTGCGCGTCGGTCGCGGTTCCTTGCTTGGCGAGGCTCTGGAGGTGCTCGGCCAGCGCCAGGTTCTGGCTCAAGGTGGCGCCGACTCGGGACACGGATCCCTGAATACACCGGAGAGGTGCGACCTCGCCACACGAAAAGAGGCTGAGGACCGAGGGTAGCCGCGGGAACTTTGAGATGCGCTCTAGCGCACCGCCGCGCCTTCGGGCTCAGCGGCGGCCGAGCGCTCCTGGGTGCTGAAGCGATAGGCGTGATTTCGCGCGCGCATGATCGCGCCGAGGGGACGATGGGCCTCGAGCGCGTGCCACGGATCAAAGGACAGCTCCTCGATGCGCGCGGCCAGAGCCCGCGCCTCGGCCGAGGCCAAGTCCTGCTGGGGAAGCGTGAGCGTGGCCACCGTCGTGTACGGCGCGTCCGACTCCTGCCAGTCGACGGAGGGCTCTTCGATCGGCGTGCGCTGCTCGTCGACGTAGAGCTGCGCCCGCAGCTCCCAGCACAGCGCTCCGGCGGCCAGGCGCCCCCCGAGCTCCTGCGCCAGGTGGTCGGGGCTGGTACCCGGCTTGGCCCCCGGGGAGTTCTCCTGCCGGGGATCCAGGGAGAGGCGCATCGCGTAGGGTCCCAGCCGGAGCGGTGCGCTGCTGAAGTAGCGGGTCGTGGCCAAGGAGGCGATCGGAGCCGAGAGCGAGCCCGCGAGCACGCGGAGGAGCCCCAGGGTCCGCGAAAAGCCCAGCGCGCCGATCAGCCGCGGCAAAGCCAGCGCCGGGCTCCGCGAGGCCCAGACGACCGCCACGAACTCATCCACGCTGCGAAAGGCCATCGCCGAGGTGCGGATCAGCAGGAAGTCCTGCGTCGTCGCGTCCTCGAGGCCGGGGATGAGCTTCTTGCCGGGCACGCCCAGGACTTTGATGGCCACGCCGCGCACGTCCGGCTTGGTGTCGCTTTGGTGAGCCCCCGCGCCATTGGAGAAGCGGATGAAGCACTCATGGCTCCTTGGCGCGGCGAAGAGCCCGTGCCGAAGCGGCTCGGGGAGGTCGGCGGCGATCGTCAGCACTCCGTAGCAGCCGACGTTGGCCTTGGCGTGGAGCGCGCGCGCCGCCTTTCCCTTGGCCCGCGCCCGCTGCAAACTCCGTAGCATCTCCGCGTAGCGCTCGAAGCGCGCCTCCTCGTCGGGCGCGATGCGCTCGTTCCAGTTGGTCGAAGCGGGCAGCGGGGCGTTCATACCCCGTCAAAGCAGGACGACGGCCGGCTGTCACCAGCTACTGCGGCCGCGGGAGCCCCGAGCGCAGCGCCAACAGCCCAGTGGAGCCGTCTTCTTCGGGAGCGAGCCTGGCCAGGACGCTCGGATCACCAGCGATCCGCAGGGGACGGTCGGAGGCGCCCCGCTCGATCAGCTCCGAGAGTTGGTGGGCGTCCGTGTAGACCGTGAGGGTGGGTTCGTAGCCGAGCGGGCTCAGGAGCTGCCGCAGCGCTCCCCCGGATGGCCCCAGCGTGATCAGCACGCGTTCGAGCTTCAGCCCCTCCACCTCAAAGAGCACCGTAGCGGTCTGCTCCGTCTGAGCCCGCGCCAGGGTGGGCTCGAGCAGCTGGAAAAAGAGGTGACTCATCGAGGCTTCTCCGGGGCGACCGTGCGCACGAGCAGCGCGAGATCGGCGGCGCCAGGGCAGCGCTGAGCCCAAGAATCCAGGCCCGGGATGGTGTCGGGCTCGACGCCGCGCTCCGTGATCAGCTGGCGCACCACCCTCACCTTGTCGGCCGGGTCCGACCACAGCGTGCGATCAAAGCGCTCCGCCGCCGCTGCCAAGGCCCCAGGTCCTGCCACCACCGGCAGGCTCCGCTCTGCTAGCGCCTCCGCGCCGAGCAGCGCTTCGTACAGGGGCCACCAATCCTGGTGCTCAAAGAAGTACTGCATGCGGCGCTGGGCTGCCTCGGGCGTGCCAAAGCTCCGTCCGATCCAGGTCGTGATCAGGGCCTCGAGCTCCTTGGGATTCTGAGGTCCCCCGTCCTCTCGCACAAAGTAAAACGGCATCCCGGAGACAGCCTCAAAGGCGGGCGACCAGATCGAGGTCTGAAAGCCGAAGGTCTTCCAAGCCAGCGGGGACCAGCGCTCGGCGACGCCGCCCGGCCCGAGCCATGCCTGGGCCGAACTCGCGGCGGGAGCCTTGAACGACCCGATCTTCGCCGCCAACTCGGGGTTGTCGCGCAGCGCCTCGTTTTGGTGGTTCGCCGAGCAGATCAGCACCGCGTCTTTTCGAAAAGGGAGCGTGCGCCAGGCCCGTGCGAGCACGTCGATCGAAGGGACATAGTCGATGATGTTGGAGAAGTTGAGGCTACTGACCCGAGCTCCCAGCGTCTCGACCAGCGAGGTCACGCGGGCTGGAAGCCTCGGATCGGCGAGATCGCCGGTGATGGTGAAGATTCGACCCTCGCGGGCCAGCTTCGACAGGTGCGCCACCCGCTCGACGCTGTCCGGTCCGCGGCACCACAGCGCGGGCACCGAGTCTGGGCCCGTTATCGGCGGGGTGAACCCGCCTGCGGGCGCGATCGCTTCGCTCAACGCGTCTTTCCCGGCGAGCCGCTGATGCCACTGGCGGAGCATCGCAGGCAGCCGCAGCTTCACCGAGGCCGGCAAGGGCGTGGCTTCGAGCTCGCGGACCAACGCGGCCGAGCGCGCCGGATCTTGGCCGGCGTCGAGCCGGGCGAAGACCTCCTCGGCCCGCTGTTTGTCGGACCAACCGTGGGCCTTCGCCTGATCGTCGACCGCCAGCAAGATCGCCGTGTAGACCGCGATCGTGTCGGCGATGTCAGGGTTGGCGTCCACCGAGACGATGAGATCGGCCTTGGTCCTCGAGGCGACGTCGAAGATGGAGCCCGAGACGCCCACCGCCGCGCCGCCCTTGATCGTCAACTTTTGTAGGGTCGCGTCGAGGCCGGGCTCGTTGGTGAAGGGGTCATAGTTGCCGGAGAGGGGTGGGTTGGCCAGGGCGTAGATCGCGACGCCTTTGCCCAGCTCCAAGACCTCGCGAGCGCGGGCCATGCGGGTCAGCAGATCGCTGGCCTTGGCGTCGGCCGGGAGCGTGAGCTGCGCCCGTAGGGCCGCGAATTCGAGCTCGGTCAGGAGGCGGCCCCCTCGCTCCAGCAAGGACTGCTTGGCGGGGCCCTCCAGCTCAGCGCTGAGCCCGACGATCCGCGCTTCGGTCAAGGGCAGCGCCACCGAGAGCTCCGCGGCGGTGAGGTCCGCGAAGGCGATCGCGCCCGCAGGCGGGTTCACCCCGCCGATAACGGGCCCAGGCGGGTTCACCCCGCCGATAACGGGCCCAGACTCGTTGGGGCTCGGCGCCTGGAGTAAGCCCCGGACCACTGCTCCGACCTTGGCCTCGATCGCGGGATCCGTCACCCGCGTCTCCGGCGCCGAGAGGGCGCGGCGCAGGTTATCCAGCGCCTGCGCGCGCGACAGGCCGAGCTGTTCGAGGAGCGCGGCCTGTTTGGTGCCTTGGGCCTCCGCCCGCGCGGCTGGGAGCTTCGGCTTGGGCTGTAGGACGACCACCGGCTCTTCGGGACGCACCGGCGAGGCCTCGGGCTTTGCGCCATGGAGCAGCCCGCCGAGGAACGAGGTGTTCAGCCCAAAGCGCACGGCCGCAGTGTACAGCAACCCCCGGGCCACCTTAGTCGCCGCGAATGCTGAGCCATGCTGTGCCCTTGGAGGTGCGTAGGACCGCGTCAACTGACGCCCACAGGCCTCACCTCGACCAGCCTCCAGGCGGCCTACTTCGCCTCGATCTTGAACCCGCCGCGCTCGAGCGCGCCCTTCATGAGCCCCTGATCGACGGCCTTGGTATAGGCCTCCAGCGGCGCCACCTTCTGAGACTTCACCAGCTCCATCATCGCATCGACCTGAGTCTGCATCCCGATCGACTTTCCGGTCTGCATGATCGAGGGGATCTGGAAGGTCTTGCCCTCGCGGATGAGGTTCGAGATCGCCGAGTTCACCACCAAGATCTCCAGACAGGCGCAGCGGCCGCCGCCGATCTTGCGGCACAGGGTCTGAGAGATCACGCCGCGCAGCGACTCCGACAACATCACGCGGATCTGCGCCTGCCGGTCGGTGGGGAACTGGTCGATAATACGATCGACCGTGCTGGGCGCGGTGTTGGTGTGAAGCGTTCCGAAGACCAAGTGGCCCGTCTCAGCGGTCTCGATCGCGATGTGCACCGTCTCGAGGTCACGCATTTCGCCGACCAGGACGATGTCGGGATCTTCACGGAGCGCAGCGCGGAGGGCGCGGGAGAAGGACTCCGTGTGGGTATGCACCTCGCGCTGATTCACCAGGCATTTCTGCGACTGGTGCACGAACTCCACCGGGTCCTCGATGGTGATGATGTGGTCCGAGCGTGACTTGTTCACGTAGTCGATCATCGCGGCCAAGGTCGTCGACTTGCCCGAGCCGGTGGGGCCGGTGACCAGCACCAGGCCCTTGGGGTACTGACAAAACACCTTGGTGACCGGGGGGAGACCGAGCTCCTCGGCGGTGAGCACCTTGGAGGGGATCGTACGGATGACCGCGCCCGTGCCGCGCCGGTCCTTGAAGAGGTTCATGCGGAAGCGCGCGACGCCCGGGACCTCGTGGGCGTAGTCGGCGTCGTTGGACTCTAGGAATTGCTGCTGAATACGGGGGTGCGCGACCTCGAACATCCACTTTTGGATCGTCTCGCCGTCCATGACCTCCCAGCCCGGGATGTCTTGGATGTCGCCGTCCTTGCGCATCTTGGGCTTGTGGTTGGCGCTGAGGTGGAGGTCGGAGGCGCCGGCCTTGGCGAGCTGGGTGAGGATCTTGTCGATCGCGCCGCTGCGAGGCCCCGTGTTCGTGTCTGCGACGTACTTGGCCGGGGCTCCGCCGCCGTGGCCTCCGCCGCCGTGACCTCCGCCGCCGTGGCCTCCGCCGCCGTGGCCTCCGCCGCCGTGGCCTCCGCCGCCGTGACCTCCGCCGGCCTCTTTTTTGGGCTTCTCCGGCGGAGGGGGCGGCGGGGCAGGCTCCTCTTCCTGGTCATCGCCGACATAGCGTCCAGACTCGAAGCCTTCGAGCACGCTGGCATCGTCCTCCGCCGCAGGCGCCGCGGCTTCCTCCGCGGCCTCCTCCTCGGAGAAGGAGATCGTGACCATGATGTTCGGGCCCTTGCGGCGGGCGTGGAACTTCACCCGACCGTCGGGCGAGTCGTAAAAGTAGGTCCCATCGGGCCCGGCGAGGTAGGATTCCTGCTCATCCTCGGAGAGGCAGGGCTGGACCAGCTTGTCGACCTGATCGGTGCGCACCTCCTGGTCGAGGACGACCTTCTCGTCGTCGCCGATCCGGATCCGGACGGGCCTGCCCGTAGAGAAGACGAGCTCGTCGCCTTCGGCCTTCTTGAGTGCGGAGATGAACTTATCGATCTTGTTCGACATCGCGGGTATCGGGCCTTACCGGGCCGGGAGCCTACCGGCGCTCGGGGCCCGACGCAAAGCCACCACTGGCGGGTTGCGATGGGCCGCAGGAGAGCGTATCGGGTTCATACGCTAAGGCGCGTCCGAGGCATTCACCCGGTGCTCGAGCTCTCCAAGCACATCCTCCAGGCCCTGTACGAGACGACCGGTCATACCGGTACGCCGGTGGACATCATGGACACGCTCCGTCGTCGCTGGCCGGCCGTGTCTCCCGACGACGTGCACGCGCACCTCAACAGCCTCGCGGCGCGGGGCCTGGTGCTGGTTCGCGCCGACGGGGCTGGGGTGATCACGACCCGTGGGGTCGAGGCGCTGGCCGGCCTCTGGCAGGGCGGCGCCTTCGGGGTCCCTGGGCAGCAGCAGGCGATGGCCCTGGCGGCCGAGGCTGCCATGCGCGAAGCCCCTATCGCCGATAGTACCCAGCCCTACTCCATCGAAGAGTATCGGCAGGTCGCCCGGGAGACGGCCACCGCTCGGACCTCGGCGCCGCCGGCGGCCTTGCCTCAGCTTCCGCAGCCCCAAGCCTCGGATATCGACTTCGACATCGAGGAGGACGGGGCCCCGTCGAGCCCGCCCCCGCGACAAAAGAGCGCGATTGAAGAATGGAGCACCGCGCGCCCCACGCCGGCCCCTCCTCCGCAGGGCTCCGCTCCTCGCCAGGCTCCCCAGCCCACACCCGTGCCGGCGCGCGGGGCACCGACGCCCGCCCCGCTGCCCGCGTCTGTGCCGGCCCGCGCGGCGCCAACGCCCACCCCGCTGACTCCGACGACGCCGCCGCGGGTCAGCGGTCCGAGCCCAGAGAGCGCGCGCAGTTCCGTGGGCATGACCTCCGCCAACCCGCACCCGCGCGACCAGCTCCCGACCACTCGAGATCTCCCGCCTCCGCCGCGTTCGGAGCCCGTTCGGACCGAGGCGCCGCTGTCGTGGCCGCCCCCGAAGGCGGCCCCCCTGACCTCACGGCCCTCCGCCGAGCTCCCGCGGAGCAGCGTGCCCGCGCCGGCCAGCTGGGGGGCGCTACCGCCTTCCTCGCCCCCCGCCCCCGCGGCGCGCAGCTCGCTCGTAGAGCCCGTCGCGCTCAACGACCTCGCCAGCGAGGCGCGTCTCAATCGGCTCCGCACCGAGCTCGACGGCCTCACGCAGGCCCTGTCGGCGGCGACGACGCTCCCGATGGAAGAATGGACGCAAGCGATCGAGCTCACCACCGAGCTCGAGCGAACCTTGGAGTCGCTCACCGAAGTGCTCCGCCGAGCGATCGGCCACAGCGAAGAGCCCTAGTACCTCTGTACAGTGATTTTGACCGGTTCCCGCGAAGGGATCGTCGTGCGTGGTGGCGTCGCTCCGGAGGGGGAGCGTGTGGGGCCACACGCGCCCGAGGAGCCCGAAAGGGCGGCGAAGCCGCGACGCCCCCACGCGCGACGAGACCGAGCGCGAACCGGTCAAAATCCCTGTGCAGAGCTACTAGGGGGCAATGCCGTTCACTTAGGCCGGCAGGGCCTTTGCTTCTCGGTAGCACCAGGCACTTCGCGCGCCAGCCACTACGCGCGAAGACGCGCGGGGAGCTTCGATTCGGGCTTCAGCAGGCCCTACTCCGCCAGCACGCTCGCCAGATCTTGCTCGACCTGCTCGGTGCTGGTCTTCGGCAGCTCGACCGGCATCACCGTCGTAGTAGAGACGCCGTAGTACTTCTCTTTGCCGGGCTCACCGCCGCGGTAGATAGTCAGGATCTCCTTGGCCTTCTCGTCCTCGTGCCAGGAGATCTCCAGGACCTTCGTAGCCCCGGCGATCGCGCTCTCTTCGACGTAGCCGCTCGCGGAGAGGGACTCCACCTTGTGCAGATAGTTCTCGAAGGTCTCACTCTTGGCCTCGGGCGTCTCTTGCGCCGCCCAAAACGCGTCCTTGGTGGAGAGGCGGTTCTGCTGGAGGAAGCGCTTCTCCTTGTTGCCCGCCTTGAGGAGGACGGAGGTCACATCCTTGGTCTCGATCTCCTTGACCTGCCGCTGCATGAAGCGGCTCTCGGGGAACTCGAAATCCGCTAGGTTCTTGGAGGCGACTAGGTAGATCTCTTTGCCGCCCGCCGCCCTGAGATAGTAGTCCCGCGTTCCGAAGGTACGGCCCCCGATCTCGAAGACCTTGTCCCCGTTGCCGACCCGCAAGATCAGCTTGGATTCGGGCCGATCGAGCTTGGTCTCGGCCAGCTGGTCTCCCACCACGTCGGCGCCCAAGGTGCGGAGGGCGCTGAAGGGCGCGAAGGTCTCGATCATCCCGGTGGTCGACTTATTGCCCTTGAAGCCGCGCTTCTTCTTGTTCGACTCGATCGTGAACCAAGGATACTCCTCGCCAGCGGCCGACTTTCGCCGCTCAAAAGCGATGGTCTGAGTTCGGGTGATCATCGAGATGCCCTTGAGTTGCTCGGGCTTGGCCTCCAAGATCGTGACCTTCTCGGCGCTGACCGCCTCGTCCTTCTTGGTGAAGGAGAGATAGGACGCCGCCATCAGCAAGACCAGGGATCCGCCGAGGATCTTGACCTCGCGGGCCCCGTCGGCCCGGCTCAGCTTGAATGCGCTCGCGCTCATCGGCGTCGCCTCCTACGGACCACCACGAAGCCGAGGGCCGCGACCAGCGCAGGCACCCCGAGTGTCGTGGAGTAGTACCAGAGATTGTCGTCGTCCCGCTTGTGCACGATCCGGACGTCCTCGTCGCTCAAGGTCGGGAGCACCGGATCCTTCACGTCGCGGAGCCAATAGACCGCGTCCTCCAGGACCAGCGTGTTCCCCTGCAGCGAGCGCAGGAACTTGTCGGTCACCGTGTCCACATCGGCCAGGACGTAGACCCGGCCTTCGATCGAGGTGGCGGTGCGAGTGATCGCGGCGGCGAGGCCAAAGGCCTCCCGCTTCTCTTGGGGCGAATCCAGGCTGAAGTTCTCGTTGGCGTCGCGGAAGGTCCCATCCATCGCGGTGATCACCAGATCCACCTTGGTGTTCTTGGGGACCGTGGGCAGCTTGTCGATCGACCCCGTGCGGGGAAAGAGCACCGGGACCTTGTTGGCGTAGCGGGTCAGCGTGGTCACCGAGGGGTGTGAGGAGTAGCGGTTGGAGTAGATGAACGTGCGATCGGCGTCGGTGTTGGTCACCCGCGCGAAGGCCTGCTCGTTGGCCAGGATCGTCTTGTCGAACTTGATCCCCAGCTCGGCGAGGAGCGGGTCCAGCGGGTCGCCCTGACGCTCCCCTTCGAGCGCGATGAACACCCGCGCGCCGCGATCGATGGCCCGTAGCAAGGCCGAGATCTCCTCGGGCGCGAAGGGCTTCTCGGGCCCCATGATGAAGATGACCGCCGCGTCCTTGGGGATGTCGTTGGCCAAGCCTTCAGCGACCCCCAGCGGCTTCACTTCGAAGCGGTTATTCTGCAGGCCCTGCTTGAGGACCTCCAGGCGGGGCCGCTCGTCGTCGGACAAGGGTTCGGTGGGGCGCTCCCCGTGGCCGATGGTGAAATAGGCTACCGACTGCTGCCGCGATACTTTGATGATCGCCTTGGCAAAGTTCTGATCGAACTGCTTGAGCGCGGTCCGAGCGTTGGCCAACTTATCGCCGACCCTGATTTTCTCGTGCGTCTTGCCCTGAGTGACGACCACATAGCCGTTCTCGTTGGTGCCCGTCTCCGAGGCCAGCTTGGAGGCCAAGGCCTGGTCGGCTCGCACGATCTCCACGTTGGCGACCTTGCCGAGGACGCGGAAGTAATCATCGACGATGTCGGCCACCTCGTTGGCCCGGGGGAAGAACAACGCGACCCGGATCGGCGTCGTCAAAGAGGCGACGATGGTCTTGGTGCTGGCCGAGGGCTCCGTCTTGCCGGTCGCGGTGAGATCCACCTTGAGCGGATGACGGGTGGCCAAGACGTTGGCGTAGAGCAGGAGCGAGGCCAGGAGTCCCAGGCCCAGGCCGCGGTGAAAGGCCCGGGCGACCTTGCGGGTCTCGTAGCGATCGATGAAGGCCACGGGCATCACCGCCAGCTCGAGCCCGATCAGCGCCGTCACCGAGGACACCGTGATGGCGGGCCACAGCCCCCACAGCACCAGGCGCATCCGCTTGGGCATGGGCGCGTCACCCGAGAAGACCAGCGGGATGAGCGCATAGAGGACCAGGCCGACGCCGATCCCCATCGTGGCCCAGAGCAAGAGGCGCGAAACCAGCCGCTTCTCCTCATTGGCGGCGCCGAGCTCCTGCCAGCGCACGAACGTGGCCACCGCGAACGCCACCAGCGCCGCGGCCGCGAAAAAGATCCGCACCCCGGTGAAGCCGTCGAAGATCCGCTCGCCGGTCCACAGACCGATCAGCGCGATGCCCACCAGCAGGCTGGGCCACAGCTTGTGAATACGTTGGCTCACGACGACCACCTCCGCGACTCGAGCGCGTTTCTGGCCAGGACCAGGAAGAAGGCCGTGATCGAGACATAGTACAGCACGCCCGACAGCGAGATCGTGCCCCGCATGAACGGCGTGAACTGCTTGTCCCACAGCGCGACGTAGCCCAGCAGATCACCCAGCGAGCCCTCCACGATGCGCGCCAGGAGCCAGGACAAGGTCATCACCGTGGTCAGCGCGCCGCCGATCACCACCGCGACCACCTGGGTCTTGGCCACGGCGGAGCCAAAGGTCCCGATGGCGATCACCGCCCCGCCCAGCAAGCAGGTGCCGAGATACCCCGCGAAGATATGACCCACGGATACTTTGCCGTGCAGGAAGATCAGGGCCGGCATGTAGACCGAGGCCGCCATGATCGCGCCCAGGAACAACCAGGCCGAGAGGAACTTGGCCAAGACGACCTCACCCTCGGTCAACGCCGAGCTCTGGAGGAGGGCCAAGGTCCCCGCCTGTCGCTCCTCGGCGATGAGCCGCATGGCGATGAAGCAGGAGGCCACCAGCACCAGGCCGCCGGCGGAGTTGAAGAACTCGGTCAATACTTCCACCGAATACTTGGATCCGCCGCCCACCGCCCGGGTGTTGAAGAGGAGCCCCAAGATCGCCAGCATCAGCGAGGCGATGACATAGCCGCCCACCGAGCCGAAGTAGACGAGCAGCTCTCGCCGCACGATGAGACCCAGGCCCGACAGAGCCCTGGGACGCCCGATTCCTGCTTCCGTCATGATGCGCTCGCTCCCGTGAGCTTGAGGAACATCGACTCGAGCTCACTCTTCACCGGCTCCAGGCGTCGCAGGCCAAAGCCGCCCTGCACCAAGATCTCGGCCAGCGCCTCGGGCTTTGGCTCGGCCAGCTCCACGCGCAGCTCTAGGACCCCGCCCTCGTCGGCCACGCACTCGAAGCCGGTGACCGCGTTCTTCTGGAGCAGAAGGCCCTCGACGGCCTTGCGCTCGCCGCGGACCGACACCGCCATGCTCTTGCCCTGACCGCCGTGGCGGCTGGCCAGCTCCGACTCCGCGCCCTCATCGACCAGGCGCCCGTCCTGGATGATCATCAGGCGATCGCAGGTCTGGCTGATCTCGGTGAGGATGTGGCTGGAGAGGAGCACGGTGTGCTTCTCCTTCAGCGAGCGGATCAGCTTCCTCATCTCCACGATCTGCGCGGGATCGAGGCCATTGATCGGCTCATCGAGGATTACCAAGGCCGGGTCGTGCATGATCGCCTGGGCGATCCCCACGCGCTGGCGGAAGCCGTGCGAGAGGTTGGCGATCGGCTCGCTGGCGTAGCTCTGGAGCGCGGTGGTCTCCAGGACCTCATTCACCCGCCGCTCGACCTTGTCGTCCGGGTAGCCACGCAGCCGCGCGGCGAAGGCGAGATAGTCGCGGACGCTCATGTCCTCGTACAGCGGCGGACGCTCGGGGAGGAAACCGATGCGCCAGCGCAGGGCCAGCGGGTCGTCGAGGAGGTCGTGCCCGTCGATCTCCACCCGGCCCGAGGACGGCATGAGGAGGCCGGCCAGCATCCGCAAAGTGGTGGTCTTGCCAGCGCCGTTCAGCCCTAGAAAGCCGACGATTTCACGGTCCTGGATGTTGAAGCTGAGGTCTTTTACGACGCAGCGCCGCTCGTAAAACTTGGTGAGAGACTCCGCACGGATCATCCGGTGTGGACTCCTTGTCGCAGGGGTCATTAGGAGAGCCCGAGCCCTACGTCAACGTCGAACTGGCCAAGGAGCTGGGGCAAAAAAGGGCCAGGGCGCCTTCGAAGCCCCCCGCGCCGGCGCGGCGGAGATCGCGATCGGCTCCCTGTTCCCGGTGCCCTGTTCACATTCCCCGGTCCGATTCTCGTCCCCTGTTCCCTGGTCCCAGTCCCCAGTTCCGGAGGAACAGGGAGCTGGAAGCAGGGACCAGGGAACGGGGTACAGCAATCGGAGCGGGGGATGTGAATTGGAACAGGGGACCGGGAACGCGGGCTAAGCCTCGGTCTTCCACTGTGGCGACTCGCGCGCCCCGCGCGTCGTCGAAGCTCCCCCCGCGCGTCGTCGAAGCTCCCCCCGCGCGTCGTCGAAGCTCCCCCCGCGCGTCGTCGAAGCTCCCCCCGCGCGTCTTCGCGCGCAGTGGCTGTCTCGCGAAGCGCGACTGGTGCCACTCGGACAGAATGCCCACGCCTAGAACAAGTACAGAGAAACAAATGCCCTACAGGCCGAGCTGAACGCCCCCGACGCCTAAGGCGCCATCGCGTGGTAGCCGCAGTCGACGTAGAGCGTCTCGGCCGTGATCCCCGAGGAGAGCGGCGAACACAGAAAGAGCACCGTGTCGGCGACCTCCTGTCCGGTGATCGGGCGGGCGATCGCGCTCTTGTCAGCCACATGCTGGAGCATCGCGTTCATGTCGCCGATCGACTTGGCGGCCCGCGAGGGGAAGGGTCCAGCGCTGACGATGTTGACGCGGTGCCCTTCGCGGCCTGCAAAATAGGCCAAAGCGCGCGCGTCACACTCGAGGGAGGCCTTGGCCGAAGCCATGCCGCCGCCGTAGCCCGGCACGACCCGCTCGGCCGCGACGTAGGAGAGGCCGACGATGCTCGCGTTTCGACCCTGCATCAGCGGCATCGCCTCGCGGGTGAGCGCGACCAGCGAGTAGCTGGAGATGGACTGGGCCATCAGATAGGCCTTCCGGCTGGTCTCGAGGTGAGACTTCTGGATCTCGGGCGAGAAGGCCACGGCGTGGATCAGGATATCGAGGGGGGCCCCACCGGAGACCTCCTTGTACTTGGCGATCGCGCCGCGGATCGAGACGTCCGAGTCCGAGTAGGCCTTGCCGGCGCGGACCTCGGGCGGGATGTCGTCGACGGTGTCGTAGGCCACGTCACAGCCG
>Ga0154020_10000899_pt1 | contig 36707 bp, 30 predicted proteins | sample Klosneuvirus_201_FD_109709 | JGI IMG/M metagenome (GOLD analysis project Ga0154020, IMG submission 109709) | Active sludge microbial communities from wastewater, Klosterneuburg, Austria - Klosneuvirus_20160825_MG | ecosystem: Engineered > WWTP > Aerobic digester > Activated sludge | place...
AGTTGCCCGGGACGCGGCTGTCATAGCCGACTGGGCGGGTCCAGTTGATGGACAGGTTGGGATTCATGGTCGCGTCCATGGCGGGGCCGACATCGAGGTCGGACTGGGCCATCGCGGGAGCCGCAAGACCGGCCATCAGCGCAAACATCAGCGTCTTCTTCATAACAAGAACTCCTCTCGAGAGTTGCTGGCCGAACACCGGCCGCCAAACCAGAACATACATCAGCGGTCGTCAAGACGGACGACCCCCGTTCCTCCACGAACAGATCGGACGCGGCCGACGCCAAGTGTCGGCAACCCAACTGTTTTTGCAGTCTACCAGCGAATTGTCCGGATGCAAGCAGAATTGGCGCAGGGCATGCGGAGGAAATCGTTTCCCCTGTCCCGTACGGCACTTGTGTGGGCGGTCCTCCCAAACCTGCCAACATCCCAGAGCATGCGGAGCCTTAGGCGGGCGGCGACCCGCCGCAGGCGAACTGCCTATCGGGCCTAAGGATCGGGGCTCGGGTTCTGCGGGTCCGCCCGGCCAGCTCTCAGGTCTCGTGGGGACGATCAGGGACACTCTCCCTTAAACAGGGCAGTCTCTTCCCGAAGGGGGCCCGATCCGGGCACGGCGGCTCGATCGGGCGTGGTGGGTCGGATCAGGCCATAGCGGGCTTGCGCCGGGCCATGGCCTCGACGAACTGATCGAAGAGGTAGGAGGCGTCGTGGGGCCCGGGGGAGGCCTCGGGGTGGTACTGCACGCTGAAGACGGGCTTGGTGGCGTGGCGGAAGCCGGCAAGGGTGCCATCGTTCAGGTGGGTGTGGGTGGGGACGCCCCCCACTGCCCGGAGGGATTCGGTCTCGACTGCGAAGCCGTGGTTCTGGCTGGTGATCTCGACGCGGCCGGATTCGGTGTTGAGGATGGGCTGGTTGGCGCCGCGGTGGCCGAACTTGAGTTTGTAGGTCTTGGCACCCATGGCGAGGGCCAGGAGCTGGTGCCCGAGACAGATGCCGAAGGTGGGGATGATCTCACCCTCGGGCTGGTTGAGGATGGTGCGGAGGGTGGCGATGGTGGCGTCGACGGCGGCGGGGTCGCCGGGGCCGTTGGAGACAAAGAGGCCGTCGGCCTCGCCGGCTTTGAAGCGGCGGAGGATGTCGCTCGCGGGGGTATCGTGGGGGATGACAACCAGCTTGCACCCTCGCTGGGCGAGGTTGCGGAGGATGTTTGCCTTGGCACCACAGTCGAGGGCGAGCACGCGGAAGGTGCGGGCGGGCTTTGGCTGGTTGAGAAGGGCCCAGTCGCCGAGGGTGGCATCCCAGGAGTGGCCCGCGTTGCAGCCCACGCGCGGGACGAGGTTTTGGCCGGCCATGCTGGGGGCGGCCTTGGCGCGGGCGACGAGGTCGGCGTCGGAGAGATCGGTGCGGTCGGTGAGCGCCCCCGGCATGGCGCCGCCGGTGCGGAGGATGCGGGTCAGGGCGCGGGTGTCGATGCCCGAGATGCCAAGGACGCCCTCGCGCGCGAGGTAGTCTGAGAGGGAGCTGGTGGCGCGGAAGTTGGAGTGGCGGCGGGCGAGCTCGCGGACGACAAAGCCCGCGACCTGAACGCGATCGGACTCGGTGTCGTCGTTGTTCACGCCGTAGTTCCCGATCATGGGGAACGTCTGGACGAGGATCTGACCCGTGTAGGAAGGGTCGGTGAGGGCTTCCTGGTAGCCGCACATGGCGGTGGTGAAGACGACCTCGGCGATGGAAACGATGCCGTTGCCCGCACCGCCGAAGGCGGAGCCTGTGAAGACGGTGCCGTTGGCGAGGGCGAGGCGCGCGGGTGGGGCGGCTACGGTCTTTTGGGACTGGGGGTTCGTGTTGGGCATCGAAAGTGGAGTGTAGCGCGCGTGCGCGATCGGACTCTCTTTGCAGCGCAGGAAACAGCCGACAGAGGCGGGGTCTTTGTGCGCGTGGCGGTGGAGCGCGGGATCGATCGCGGGACGGATGACGGGGCGCTGACGTATCGGTGCGAGGCTGGGGCGGGAGAGGACGGCGTGCGTGTGGGGGAGCGGGTGGAGGTGCCGCTGGGCCGGGGCGGGAAGTCGGCGGGGGGCATCGTCGTGGAGGTGGGCGGGGCGGAGTTGCTGGGGGACCTGCCGCCCTCGCGGGTGAAGCGGGTGCTGAAGCGGACGGGCGCGGTGCTGCCCGCTGGGCTGGTAGAGCTGGCGGCGTGGATGGCGGAGTATTACGTGTGCCCGCTGGGCATGGTGCTTACGGGGATGATGCCGGCGGCGGTGAAGGCGGGGACGGGCCGCAGGGCGGAGGAGATCGTGACGCGGGGGGAGACGCCCGCGGGCGCGACGTTGACGAGGGCGCAGGAGAAGTTGTGGAGCCGGGTCGTGGCCCTGGAGGCGCGGGAGTTTCCGCTGGGATTGAAGTCGCTGGCCGGGCTGGTGGGGGTGAGCGGGGTCGCGGGGCTGCGGAAGCTCGCGGGGCTCGGCGCGCTGCGCATCGAGAAGCGGGAGGGGGTGAGCGCGGGAGCGTTGCCCGGGTTTGAGGGCGTGGAGCCGGGCCGGGGAGAACGACCGGTGGCGACGGCGGAGCAGACGCGGGTGATTGAGGGGATCGGTGCTGAGCGTGGGTTTGGCGTGCACCTGCTGCGTGGCGTGACGGGCTCTGGCAAGACGGAGGTGTACCTGTGCCTGATCGAGCGCGTGCTGGGGGCTGGGGGGCGCGCGATCGTGCTGGTGCCGGAGATCGCCCTCACGCCTCAGACCGCGGGGCGGTTTACGAGGCGGTTCGGGGGCTCGCGCGTGGCGGTGCTGCACTCGGGGCTGACGGCGGCGCAGCGGCACCGGGAGTGGCGGCGGATCGCGAGCGGAGAGGCGGGCGTTGTGGTGGGCGCGCGGTCGGCGGTGTTTGCCCCGGTCGAGGGGCTGGGGCTGATCGTGGTGGACGAGGAGCACGACACGTCGTACAAGCAGGACCGGCTGCCGAGGTATAACGCGCGGGACGTGGCGGTGAAGCGGGGGCAGCTCGCGGGGGCGGCGGTGGTGCTTGGGTCGGCGACACCCTCGCTGGAGAGCTGGTGGAACGCGCGCGCCGGGCGGTATCGGCTGTGGGAGCTGGCGGAGCGCGTGGGCGGGGCGGAACTGCCCCCGGTGCGCGTGGTGGACATGAGAGTGGAGCACCGGTCGCGGCGCGCGGGTGACCCGGACGACCGGAGGCTGCACCTGCTGGGGCCGACGCTGGAGCGGGAGGTCGAGGGGGCGCTGCGCGCGGGCGGGCAGGTGATCCTGCTGCTCAACCGGCGCGGGTTTGCGAGCTATGTGTGGTGCCGCAGCGCGGCGTGCGGGTTCGTCGCGGGGTGCGAGCACTGCGACGCGAACCTGGTGGTGCATCGCACCGGGGGGCTGCCCGCGGGCGGGATCGTGCGATGCCACCACTGCGACGCTGAGCAGCGGGTGCCGGTCTTGTGCCCGTCGTGCGGCGGGAAGGTCGCGCTGTGGGGCGGGGGCACACAGCGGGCGGAGGAGGAACTGGTCTCGAAGTTCGCGTCGCTGGGGATCGTGGAGGGCCGAACGCTGCTGCGGGTGGACTCGGACACGATGCACGGCGCGCGAGACTACTTTGAGGCGCTCAGCCGATTCGGGCGGGGTGAGGTGCGGGTCTTGGTCGGCACGCAGATGCTGGCGAAGGGGCTGGACTATCCGAACGTCGTGCTGGTGGGCGTGCTGGACGCGGACCTGTCGCTGAACATCCCGGACTTTCGGTCGTCGGAGCGGACGTTTCAACTGGTGAGCCAGGTGGCGGGGCGCGCGGGGCGGGGAGCGCACCCGGGGCTCGTGATCGTGCAGACGTATAACCCCGGAGCGGGGGCGATCCGGCATGCGGCGTTGCACGACTTTGAGGGCTTTGCGCGGGGGGAGTTGGCGGTGCGGGAGCGGGCGGGGTTGCCGCCGGCGACGCGGATGGCGCGGGTGGTGTGCCGCGACGAGCGGGCGGAGCGTGCGAAGGAGGCGGCGGGCCTGCTGGCGGCGCACCTGCGCGCGGGCGGAGTGGTGTCGGTGCGCGGGCCGATGGGGTGCGTGGTCGGGCGGGTGGCTGGGCAGTACCGTTACGCGGTGGAGCTCGTGGGTGCCCGCGCAGGGCAGGTGCAGGCGGCGCTGGGGAGCGCGAGGCGGGCGGGGCTGGTGAAGAGCGACGCGAAGACGGCGGTTGACGTGGACCCGGTGGCGCTGATGTGAGCTGTCGTGGGTGGCGGGAACGCGGTGGGCGGGAGAAAGGGCGCATGAGCCATTGGACGAGCGACGACGGGCGGTTCGCCGGGAAGCGCGTCACGGTGATGGGCCTGGGGCGGTTCGGGGGCGGCGCGGGCGCGGCGGCGTGGCTGGCGCAGCGCGGGGCGCGCGTGCTGGTGACGGACCTGGAGCCAGCGGAGAAGTTGGCGGCGTCGGTGGCGGAGGTGGAGGCCGCGGCGATGCCCGGGCGCGTCGCGTGGAGGTTGGGCGGGCACGACCTGCGGGACTTTGTGGAGACGGACCTGGTGGTGGCGGGGCCGGCGGTGCCCAAGCCCTGGGCCAACCGGTTTCTGCTCGCGGCGCGCGGCGAGGGCGTGCCGGTGACGACCGAGGTGAGACTCGCGGCGCAGAGGCTGAACCGGGGGCGGGTGATCGGGGTCACGGGCTCCGCGGGAAAGAGCACGACCTGCGCGATGACCGCCCACCTGATGCGAGCCCTGGGCGCACCGTGCCATCTGGGGGGGAACATCGGCGGGAGCATGCTGCGGGAGGCGGGGAGCGTGGGGCTCAAAGACTGGGTGGTGCTGGAACTCTCGAGTTTCATGCTGTACTGGCTCGGCGCGGGGGTGGGGTACGAAGAGGCCCCGGCGTGGTCTCCCCGCGTGGCGGTGATCACGAACATCACGGACAACCACACGGACTGGCACGGCAACTTCGAGCACTACGCCGCGAGCAAGTTGGGGCTGGTGCGCCACGCGGAGCAGGGGGACCTCGCCGTGCTGGCATCGCGCGAGGAGGCGGGTCCGCTGTGGGAGCGGATGAGGCGGGAGGCTTCGGCCAGAAAGGTGGTCGAGGTTTCGCCGCCGGGGGCGGAGGTCCGCATGGGGCTCTCGGTGCCGGGGGCCCACAACGAGCAGAACGCGCGGATGGCGATGGCGGCGGTTCGGGCGGCGCTGGGCGCCGACGCCCCGAACCCGGACGAGATGCTGCGGGCACTGCGCGGGTTCATGGGGCTGCCCCACCGCCTGTGCCTGGTGGGTGAGCGGGGCGGGGTGAAGTGGTACAACGACAGCAAGTCCACGACGCCGGGGAGCACGCTCCTGGCGGTGCGGGCGTTCGGCGATGCGTCGAAGGTACACCTGATCGCGGGCGGGTACGACAAGGGGAGCGACCTGTCAGCGGTCGGGGGTTTGGCGGCGTCGCTCGCGGGGCTGTACACGATCGGAAAGACCGGGCCGTCCATCGCGGCGGCGAGCGGGGGGAGGGCGATCGAGTGCGGCACGCTGGAGGGGGCGGTCGCGCGAATCCGGGAGCGGGCGCGGGCGGGCGATGTGGCGCTGCTCAGCCCCGCGTGCGCGTCGTGGGACCAGTTCGAACACTATGAGCAGAGGGGCGAGGTCTTTGCCGCACTGGCGGCGGGGGAGACGCGATGACCGGTCAGATGATGCAGAGGGTGCTGCTGGCGGCGGTCGCGGCGTCGGTGTGCGGGTGCGCCTCGGAGCGAAACGCGGAACCGACACAGCCGGTCGCGGCTGCATCTCCCGCGGCGCCAACCCCCCCCACGCCCATCACGCCCACCGCGCCCACCACGCCCACCACGCCTCCGGCCGCGCAGACAGTTGGCGGGGAGGCGTCTGGCGCGAAGGAGGTGTTCCCGCACGTGCGGGTAGACGCGGCGAAGCACGAGGTGGAGATTGATGCGTTCGTGCCTATTGATGCGCACAACGAGAGGACGCCCCGGGTGTATCTGGAGGTTGTGCTGTGCTCGACGGACACGAAGGAGCACGAGTCGCTGGTGGCGACGGAGGCGAGGCCCTCGCACGTGCACGCGGCGTTGCTGCTGGCGGGGCTGGAGCCGGGCACGCCCGGGACCTGGGACTGGGAGGGGGCGCAGATCCGCCCCGTGCCGCCAACGGGCCCGCGCGTGGATGTGAGGCTCGAGCGGCGCGACACTGGGGAGGCGTGGTCGCCCGCGGCGTGGGTGGTGTCGGCGCGTGCGGGGAAGGGGCTGGCGGAGCTGGAGCCGGGCGAGGGGTTTTTGTTCACGGGCTCGCAGATGCTGATCCGCAACGGCGCGGAGCACTATCGCGCCGACCGCGAGGGGTGTATCGTGGGGTTGGCGACGTTCGGGGGCGAGGTCGTGGGCTATTCGAGGCTGCACAGCCCGGAGTCGTCGCTGGAGGAGCCGGACTGGATGGCGCGGGCGGACGCCGTGCCGCCCTTTGGCACGAAGATCGTGGTGAGGCTGCGGGCGGCGGAGTAGCGGTCAGTGCCCGTTGCGGATGTGGAGCGTGCGGGTCCGGGGCTTTTCGTCGATGGTCTCGGTGACTTCGACTTCGACGGGCCTGCCCAGGATGACGCCGGAGGTGACGAGGGCCTCGGCGGCGTCGTCGGCGGTGGAGACAGGCTGACCGCCGACGGAGCGAAGACGCATGCCGCTGGTCAGTCCAGCGACGGCGGCGGGAGACCCGGGGACGGCAAAGACAACCGCGGGGCCGGTCTGGGTGTCGCGGAGCATGAGGCCCAGTTCGTCGTGGACGGCCTGGTTGTATTGACGGGCAGCGAGGTCCCGGGGCATGGCGCCGAGCGTGACCGTGAGCGAGAGCGACTCGTCGCCCCGGCGAACCTGGAGTTCGAGCGTGTCGCCTGGCGAGGCGGAGCTGATGACGCCACGGAGCTGGTCGGCCTCTCGCACGGGCTGGCCCGAGGCGGCGGTGATGCGGTCACCTGCTTTGAGGCCTGCGACGGCGGCGGGAGAGTCCTCCACCACGCGCCCGACGCGGACGGAGCCCTGGACGTCGTCGCCGAAGAGGATGCCGATGTAGCCACCGACTGCGGGCTGGCCCGCGATGATCTGGGGCACGCGGGACTCGATGGCGGCGAGGGGGATGGCGAAGGAGATACCCGCGGACTGGCCTTCGCTGGTGCCCTGGGTGTCCTGCGCGGTGGCGATGGCGACGTTCATGCCCACGAGGCGTCCGCGGACGTCCACGAGCGGGCCGCCGGAGTTGCCCGGGTTGACGGCGGCGTCGGTCTGGATGAAGTTCGCGGGGCTGACAAAGCCGGTGGCGGTGCGGGCGGAGCGGCCGAGCGCGGAGACGACGCCCTCGGACATGGAGAACTTGAAGTTGAAGGGCGAGCCGAAGGCAAAGACGCGGTCGCCCTTGGTGAGGCGCAAGCCCGTGGCGCGGCGGAGCGGGATGAGGTGATCACCGGGCTCCACGCGCAGCACCGCGATGTCTCCCGCGAGGTCCATGCCCACCACGCTGGCGCTCACGACGCGGGCATCGGCGAACTGCACGCGGATCTGCGTCGCGGCGGCGACGACGTGCGCGTTGGTCACGACGTGGCCCTGAGAGTCGAAGACCCAGCCCGAGCCCGAGGAAAAGCGCCGGGTGTCGTCGCGGTCGGCCTCGACCTGGATGTGCACAACCGAGGGCTCGACGCTGATGGCGACGTTGCGAACGGCGCGGTTGAGGCGCTCGAGCACGTCGTCGGTGTCCAGCGACTGCTGCGCGAGCTGCACCGTGGCGCGGGTCTGCTCGCTGGCGATGCGGCGGACCATGTCCGGCAGTGCCAGGGTGACGACGCCCGCGCTCACGAGCACGACGAAGGCCGGACCGAATGAGACGATGCGTCGCATGGTGTGTCCTACGTCGGAAGGGGAACGCGGGAGGCCGAACAAGTCCAGCGGGGGTTCATCGGTTTCGGGAGGGGGGCGGGGCCGGGGGCTTGGCGACATTGAGCGCGGGGGTGGTGGCTGGGAGAGGTGGCGTGCTTTCCGGACCAGGCTGGGCGGGGCGGGTTGGTCCGATCTGGCGAACGCCCACGCGCCGGACCCACTCGGCGGCGGCGGCCTCGATCGCGGGTCCGAGCGAGGCGACGGCTTGCGCGAAGACGGGGGGCGAGTCGGTCATGCCCAGAAGGTCCTGAAGCACCAGAACCTGGCCATGGCAGTCCGGCCCGGCGCCGATGCCGATGACGGGCACGCGCGACTGCGCGATGACGCGCGACGCGAGCGTCTCGGGCACGGCTTCCATCAGGAGCATCACGGCACCCGCGGCTTCGAGCGCGGCGGCGTCCTGCGCAATGGCGTCCGCCTCGCCGGGGGTGCGGCCCGCGCCCGCGTAGCCACCGGTGAGCGCGGCACGCTGCGGACGGCTGCCCACGTGGGCGCAGACGGGGATGCCGGCGCGGGTCATCTTCTCGACAAGGGGCGCGAAGGAGGCGTCGGCTTCGATCTTGACAATGTCGGCGAGGCCCTCGGTGAGGAAGCGGCCCGCGTTGCGGAGGGCGCTGGCCTCATCGGCCTGATAGGACATGAACGGCATGTCGCCCATCACGACGCGGGAGGGGGCGCCACGCTTCACACCCGCGGTGAGCGCGAGGAGAACCTCCAGCGGCATGTCGATGGTGCGCTCGAAGCCCAGGATGACCTCGGCGGCGGTATCGCCCACCAGCAGCACATGCACGCCCGCGCGGGCCAGCCACTTCGCGGTCGTGGCGTCGTAGCAGGTGAGGCAGGCGAAGGGCCGGCCTTCGAGGGCCATCCGGCGGAGGGCTTTGATCGTGACGCGGTCCTGGGTCGGCATGGCACCATCGTATTCGGCCCCGGCGGTGTCCGGGTTGCGGGCCAGTACGATGCGGGGATGCCAAGACTCGTCACCCCAGAGCACATGGACGACCCGGACGCGTCGCCGGAGGCACTGGCGGTCACCCTCCGGCACCTGAGGCTGCTGAACCGCTGGGTGGGCGGCGGGGCGGCGCTGCTGAACCACCTGCGGGCGTGGTCGGGGCGGTGGCCAAGGGACAGGCCGGTGACGCTGCTCGACGTGGGGACGGGTGGGGCGGACGTGCCCCTGGCGGCGCGGGCGTGGGCGGCGGCTCGCGGGTTTGACCTGCGGGTGACGGGGATCGACGTGCACGAGACGACGCTGGCGCTGGCGCGGGATCGCGTGAAGGGTGCGGAAGGCGTGACACTCGAGCGGTGCGACGCGCGGGAGATCAAGCGCCGCTTCGGCGCGGGGTCGTTCGACTACGTGCACGCGGGGCTCTTGCTGCATCACCTGCCGGAGATCGGGGTGCTGACCGTGCTCGCGGGGATGGACCAGGTGGCGCGGGCCGGGATCATCTGGAGTGACCTCAACCGGGCGTGGCTGGCGGCGGCGGGGGCGCGGGTGCTGACGCTGGGAGCGCCCGCGCACGTGAGGCGCGACGCGGCCGTGAGCGTGCGGGCGGGGTTTACGAAGCGGGAGGTGCTGGAGATCGCGAACCGGCTGGGGCTGACGTATTGCCGGTACAGGTTGAGCGTGGCGGCGCAGCGGTTCACGCTGGCGGGGGAGCGGCCCGGCGCGTGGGCGTGAGGAGGGGTGGAAACGTGGGGAAAATGCGGGGAAGCCGGGGACGGCGCTTCCTACCCTCCGCCCGTGCCGATTCTGAGCTGCAACAACGTGCTGGTGAGATTCGGGGATGACATCATCCTCGACGGGGTGTCGCTGAGCGTGGAGGCGACGGACCGCATCGGGCTGGTCGGGCGCAACGGGACGGGCAAGAGCACGCTGCTGCGGGTGCTGGCGGGAGTGCTGAAGCCGGACGTGGGCGGGGTGTCGCTGCAGCGAGGGACCCGGATCGGGTACCTCAAACAGGACCCTCACTTTGACCCCGATGAGACGCTGCTTGACGCGGCGGAAGGCGCGTTTGAGGAGTTGCACCGCCTGCACGCGGCCCAGCACGAGCTGTACGACCGGATGGCCGGGGCGACAGGCGACGAGCTGGACAAGCTGATGAAGCAACAGGCGTCGCTGGAGGCGCAGGTGGAGGCGGCGGGCGGGTACGCGCTAGAGCACCGCATCGAAGCCGTGCTGCACGGGCTGGGGTTCACGGACTCGCAGTTCTCGCTGAAGGTTGGGAACCTCTCGGGCGGGCAGCGTGGGAGGCTGGCGCTGGCGCGGCTGCTGCTGGAGAGCCCGGACGTGCTGCTGCTGGATGAGCCGACGAACCACCTGGACATCGACGGGCGCATCTGGCTCGAGAAGTTCCTGCGGGACGAGTACAAGGGCGCGGTGCTGATGGTGAGCCACGACCGCTACCTGCTGGACGCGGTGGTGGGCAAGATCATCGAGACCGAGCAGGGCCGGCTGATCGACTATCCGGGGAACTACGCGAAGTTCCGCGAGCTGCGCGAGCAGCGGCGGCTGACGATGCTCCGGGCGTACGAGGCGCAGCAGGGCAAGTTCCGCAAGGAGGAGGAGTACATCCGGCGGTTCAAGGCGGGCCAGCGGGCCAGGCAGGCCAAGGGCAGGGAGACGCGGCTGGACCGCGAGAAGCTGCAGAACACGCTCGAGAGGCCGATGGAGCTGGACACGTTTGACTTCGAACTGCCCAGGGGGCAGCGGAGCGGGGACATCGCGGTGAGCTGCCGCGGGCTGTCGAAGAAGTATCCGCGCGAGGACGGCGGGGAGAAGGTGCTGTTCCACGAGATGGACATCTCGATCCAGCGCGGTGAGCGCTGGGGCATCATCGGGCCCAACGGCGCGGGCAAGACGACGTTTGTGCGGTGCCTGCTGGGAGAGACGCCGGCGGACGAGGGCGTGGCGAGGCTGGGCTCGAACGTGGTGCTGGGGTATTACAGCCAGACGCACGAGGGCCTGCCCATGGACCTGCCCGTGTGGCGGTACCTGCAGAACGTGATTCTGAAGGAAGCGCCGACGGCGGACATGAGCGAGCAGCGGGCGCGGGACCTGGCGGGGGCGTTCTTGTTCAGCGGGGACGAGCAGGAAAAACTGCTGGGGATGCTCTCGGGCGGAGAGCGCAGCCGTGCCGTGATCGCGGGGCTGCTGGCGAGCGCCAAGAACCTGGTGATCCTGGACGAACCGACGAACCACCTGGATATTCCGAGCGCGGAGCGGCTGGAGCAGGCGCTGTCGACGGAGCGGGGGTTCACGGGGACTCTGCTGCTGATCAGCCACGATCGCGCGTTGATCGATGCGACGTGCGACCACCTGATCGTGCTGGACGGGCAGGGCGGGGTGCAGCTCTTCGCGGGGAACTACACCGAGTGGAGGCGGAAAGCGGACAGCAGGAGGTCGCAGGAGCAGCAGTCGCTGGCGCAGGCGAAGGCCCGCAAGGAAGAGCAGGAGCGGCGCCAGAAGCAGACGCAGGAGGCCGCCGCGCGGAGGCAGCCCGCGGGTGACCCCCAGCAGGATCGGCTGACGCGGATGAAGACCGAGCAACTGGAGAAGCGGATCGAGGAGGTCGAGACCAGGCTGCGTGCCATCGACCGCGACCTGGCCGATCCGGACACGTGGCGGGATCAGGCCAAGAGCAGCCGGCTCTCGAAGGAGCGGGAGAAGCTCGCGGGCGAGCTGGAGCCCTTGGAGTTTGAGTGGGCGCGGCGCGCGGCGGATTGAGCGGGAGCGGCCCGGTTGGGGGCGCCGAAACGCCCTTCAGCCCCCGGAGACCAGCGCGACCAGCACGCCGAAGATGGCGAGACCCGCCACGCCGGCAAAGGCCCACATGACCCACGGCGCGGTGCCCCCGACGCCGGGCCTGGGGATGACGCGGAGCGTCGGGTCGATGCTGGACACGGGCGCCTCGCGCCGCACCGCGTCTTGCACGACGGCGATGATCAAGTTCGCGTCGAAGGGCCTCAGGCCCTTGCCCTGCGCGGCCTGGACGAGGCTCCGCCGGACCTCAGGGCGGAGGAGGGCGGCCCGGCCACCCTCGATGGAGCGGGCCACCTCGATCGCGAAGGCGGCGCGGGCGTCGTCGGCGGCGAGCGCGGCCTCGTGGTTCTCGCGGGCGATATCCCGGCGCGCCGTGCGCGGTGGCTCCGGTGTGTCGTGCGCCGGAACAAGGCGCAACGCGGGGGTGTGCATGGGCCGGGTCTGAGACATCTGTACAGACAATACGACGCATTGGCGGGTTGGTGGCGGGATTCGAGGAAGTCAATGCCGGTCGGGGCGAGGACGGGTCGATACAGTCGTCCCACCCCGCACACTCCCCCCACCCAATCCACCACAGACGGCGACAATCGGCCCCCCACTCCTCCACTCCCCCACTTCTCCACGCCCCACCGCCCATGGCAGAGCCCCACGACAACCCCCCCGCGTCGGCGTCCAGTGAGGCGACGGAGATCGTGACCCCGCTGGGGCGGGAGGAGATTTTGAAGAGGCTGGAACTGGCCGCGAGACGTGGGCGCTTGCCCGGGTACGTGCCGGGAAGGAACGGGGAGTTGTTCGGCGCGGAGGAACTTGGCCACCCGTTCGACTATCGGCTGAGCGTGCACGCCGCGAGCGTGCACGCCGCGGGCGTGGACGGAGGCACGAGGCTCACGTGGTCGATGCGGATGCTTCCCAGGATGCCGGCGATCTTTGGGGCGGTGCTGGCGCTGTCTGTGTGGCCGGGCGTGTGGCTGACCGACTCGATGCTGCGGGCGTATTTCTCGGGGTATGACTACAGGACGTGGATGTGGTATCTGCCGGTGACGGTGCTGCCGATCCCGTGGATGTGGCGGGGGTTCGTGAGGCGCAGCCGCGAGAGTGCGGCGCGGCTGCGGGCCGAGCTGCTGGACGCGGTGCGGATGGAACTGCACGGGGAGAAGGCGGGGTGAGCGATGTGGGACGCCGGGGAGGTTCTCGCGGCGGCAAGGGAGGGGCTGTGTGCGCGCGAGGCGGCGGTGCGTGCTGAGCAGGCGGTACACGGGCTGGACTCGCTGAGTGAAGTGGAGTTGCACGGGGTGCTGGAGGCGGGGCTGCGTACTGGCGGCTGGTGCGTGCTGCGCGAGCAGCCCTATCCCGGGCTGGCGGGGTCGCGGGCATTCAGGCGCGAGCGGGAGCGGTGCGATTTCGCGCTGCTGCCAGCCGGGCTGACGTGGCTGCGTGACGGGCCGGCATCGCTGCGAGAGAAAGACGCGCGGGCAGGGACGCTCTTTGAGGGCATGGCGACGGACGAGCCGGCCGGGGCCGCGGACCCGGAGGATGCGTATTGGCTTGAGGTGAAGGTGGTCGGGCAGCACGCGCCGAGGCAGGGGGTGCCGGAACCGAACGGAGCGTACGGGTCGGAGCTGGTGCGGGCGGTCGCGGATGACCTGTTGAAGCTCGCGAAGGAGCCGCGTGCCAGCCACGCGGGCGTGCTGCTGGTGCTGTTCACGGAGGATGAGGCGACGGCGGCGCACGACCTGGACGAGGCGCTGCACCGGGCGTTGGACCGGGGGGCTGCGTGCCGCGGCTATCGGCGTGAGACGTTCGCGGTGCTGGACCGCATCGGCAACGCGTGCTGCACGGCGGCGCTGGTCGAGCGGGCGCTGGCGTAGGGTCTCTGCGCCCTTGGAGCGGGGGCGGGAGGGAAGCGGTGGCTGCACATGGCAACTAACTGGCTGGCCCGGTGTCTCTGGCATCCGGAACAGCGAGGAAGGGCGCGAGGGCAGGGGGTTCCACGCCAAAGACCTCGCGGAAGTACCAGCCCAGGAGCCTTGCGGCTCGCTCAAAGGTGGCGGGGTCGCGTGCATCGGGATCGGGCGAAACGCCGGAGGCGAGCAGCCTCAGCAGGTCGACGGTCTCTGACCGCACCCGCCACGCGGGGCCCTCGCGCACAGCGCCGGCGACGAGGCCCCCGGCCCTGGGGCTGAAGGTGAGGACGGCGCCGTCGACCAGAGGCGGAAGATCGCCGCCGGTGGAGGCGTCGGCGAAGACTTCCGGGCGGTGGCCGGTGTCGTCCAGCGCGGTCCAGAGGAGCGCGGCGAGCGCGGGGCGTTGCGCAGGCCGGGCCGCGAGGGCTCGCAGACCCCGGACCAGCGCGTCGAAGAGGCCGGGGTGCGGATCGAGGGGCTCGAGGCAATGGTGCACGACATCGAGCATGGCCATGGCGTGCGTGAAGGCTGAGAGGGAGGACCGGACCTGCGGGAAGACCTCGTGCAGATCCCAGGCGGTGAGGTTGCTGAGTTGCCCCTCTCGCTTGATGGAGGCGGACATTTCGCCGCGTGTGGCGAGTTCGAGCCCGCCGGAATAGTCGGACTTCTCGCGACGTGAGCCCTTGGCGACGCAGCGGACCACGCCGTGCTCGCGGGAGAAGAGAGAGACCGTCTGGCTGGTCTCGGACCAGTCCCAGTGGCGGATGCACACCGCGTCGTCCTTGGTGATGGGCACGGGCGAGGGTAGCGGGCGGCGTGGTGGAAGGTCAGAGTCGCAGGCCGAGGTAGATGGTCTGCGGGTGCGGGTCGTCGTTGTAGCGCGGGATGGTGACAAAGCCGAGGGAGCGGTAGAGGCCGACGGCGGCGTCGAAGTCCGGCTCGCTGTCGAGCTTCATCATGCGGAAGCCCATGGCGCGGGCGTCGGCGATGAGTCGCTCGCAGAGGGCACGGCCTGCGCCCAGGCCACGGGCGGCGGGCTTCACGTAGAGCCGCTTCATCTCGCAGATGGGGCGGGCGGCGGGCGGGTCGTCGGGCTGTGCGTCGATGGAGCGCAGGGCGACGCAGCCCAGCGGGGACTTGTCGTCGTAGGCGATGAGGATCTCGCCGGTGGGCGCGGCGTATTTGCCCGGGAGCGTGGCGAGCTCTTCGTCGAAGCCCTGGAAGCAGAGGCTGAAGGGCAGGCTGGAGGCGTATTCACGGAACAGCGCCCGGGCGAGGTCGAGGTCTGAGGCGGACGACGCCACCCGGACGTCCACGCGCGGCGTCGGAGTTTGCTGGCTCATGGACGGATGATACTGCGCGACGCCCGGAGGGCCTTGCGGCGAGGGCGGGCGACCTTGCGGAGGGGGCTGGCGCGCGGGTACCGTGTGCGGATGATCCACGCCGCGATTGTTTGTGTCTCGCTCGCCTCCTGCCCTGCGCTGGCGCAGCCCGCTCCGCACGTGGAGCCCGCACCGGCGGCGGACACGGGGCCGGTGGCGAACATGATCCGCAGATACGAGACGGAGCGGAACGACCTCCGCAGGTTTCACGACCTGGCGTGGTCGGAGTCGCGCATCGCGAGGCTGCGTGAGCACACCGAGTCCTGGCGTGGAGTAGTAGCGGGCGTGGACGTCGGTACGCTGGACCGGAGCAACCAGGTGGACGCGGCGCTGCTCGCGTCGCACTTGGGTCATGCGCTGTCGGAACTGGACCTGGAGGCGAGCAGGCTGGCGGAGATGGGCCCGGTGCTGCCGTTCCGGGAGGTGGTGCAGCGCATCGTGTCCGAGTCCAGAGCGCTGGAGCCGGTGGATGCTCGCTCGGCGGCGGCCGCGATCGCGCCGTTGGCGGCGGAGCTGAAGGCGGTGCGGGGGCGCATCGAGGCGGGACGGAAGGGCGCGGGGGCGGCGCCGGAGGGCGAGCCCGAGGGCCAGCAGGAGGGCCAGCAGGAGGGCAAACCGGGGGGCAGGCCGGACGCGAAGCCCGGGGACGCACCGATCGTGGTCTCGCCGGTGGTGGCGCGGAGGGCGGCGGGCGCGACGGATGCGATCCGAAGGCAGTTCGAGGAATGGTACGAGTTTCACGCCGGATTTGAGCCCGAGTTTTCGTGGTGGGTGAGGCAGCCCTATGAGGAGGCCCGCGGCGCGATGGAGGAGCACGCGAAGTACCTGCGCGAGGAGATCGCGGGGCAGAAGGGTGAGGATGCCGACCCGCTGGTTGGAGACCCCATCGGGCGCGAGGCGCTGCTCGCGGACCTGAAGGCGGAGATGATCCCGTATTCGCCGGAGGAACTGATCGCCATCGGGGATCGCGAGCTGGCCTGGTGCGAGGAGGAGATGAAGAAGGCGGCGGCGGAGATGGGCCTGGGCGACGACTGGCGGGCGGCCCTGGCGCGGGTGAAGGCCGACCACGTGCCCCCCGGGAAGCAGGACGAACTGGCGGCGGAGCAGTCGCGGTTCGTGATCGGGTGGCTGAAGGAGCGGGACCTGGTGACCATCCCTCCCATGTGCGAGGAGACGTGGCGCTTGCGGATGATCACGCCCGCGCAGCAGAAGACCTGGCCCTTCGCGGTGTACTTCGGGCAGGCGATGGGCGTGTCGTACCCGACGGACGGGATGAAGCACGAAGACAAGCTGATGTCGATGCGGGGGAACAACCGGCACTTCAACCGGATCGTGACGCCGCACGAACTGATTCCGGGGCATCACCTGCAGGGGTATGTGGAGAGCCGGGTGAGGCCGTACAGGCAGATGTTCTCAACGCCGTTCCTCATTGAGGGGTGGGCGCTGCACTGGGAGATGCTTATGTGGGACCTGGGCTATCCGGCGTCGCCGGAGGACCGGATCGGGATGCTGTTCTGGCGGTCTCACCGGTGCGCGCGGATCACGGTAAGCCTGAGGTTCCACCTTGGGCAGATGACGCCTCAGGAGATGATCGAGTTCCTGGTGGAGCGTGTGGGGCACGAGCGGTTCGGCGCGACGAGCGAGGTGAGGCGGTATATCGCGGGGGATTACTCGCCCCTGTACCAGTGCGGGTACATGATCGGGGGATTGCAAATGCGGGCGATGCACCGGGAACTGGTGGAGAGCGGGGCCATGACGAACCGGCAGTTCCACGACGCGGTCCTGCGCGAGGGGCCGATCCCCGTGGCGCTCATGCGGGCGGCCCTGATGCAGGACCGGACCACGGTGGCGGATGCTCCGGCGTGGCGGTTTGCGGGAGAGTGAGCGGGCTCAGACTTCGCCCGGGGTCAGGCGGCCCATGGCCCACTTGGGCGTGCCGACGGTCAGGTAGAGGAGCAGAACGACGCTCAGCAGCGCGACCACGGTCCAGGCGCGGTCGGCCATGAGAATCATCCAGTAGACCGAGAGCCACGCGAACACGGAGAAGACCGCGGCGGTCGCGGCACCGCCCGCGAGGGCAAGGCCCCAGCCCCCTCCGGCGCGACGGATGGCGAGCCCGACGCTGGCGAACGATGCGACCCAGAAGAACGCGGGGACCGCGACCAGCGACATGGGCTCTGGGTCCAGGCCCGCGAAGGCCTGCCTGGCGCGGATGATCAGCGGGATTCCCACGAGCGGAACGAATCCGACGATCATCAGGCTCTGCGCTCCGAGAAGCCAGCCTGTCGCGAAGGGGTTGAGGAATGCAACACGTGGCACCGCCGGCTCCTGGGACAGAGTCCTTCCTGTCTCAATGCGCCGGACCCGGGCGGATGCGCCAGCCGGGCTACTCGCCGGGGATGTAGCCGATGATGCCCTCCCAGGGGCTGCTGGCGGTGGCATACCTCTTTCGGGGGATGCGGCCCGCGAGGTAGGACTGGCGGCCCGCGAGGCAGGCGTTGCGCATGGCGTGCGCCATCATCACGGGCTGCTTGGCATGGGCGATTGCGGTATTCAGAAGCACCGCGTCCGCACCGAGTTCCATGGCGGCGGCGACGTCGCTTGCCGAGCCAACGCCGGCGTCGACGATGACCGGGTACGTCGGGTCGCCGTCCTTAAGGGCTTCGAGACAGAGGACAATGTTGGCCGGATTCAACACTCCCTGGCCGGAGCCGATGGGGGACCCTGCGGGCATGACCGAGGCGGCGCCCGCGGCCTTGATCCGTGCGGCGCAGATGGGGTCGTCGCTGGTGTAGGCGAGGACGGTGAAGCCGTCGGCGACGAGTTCGCGGGTTGCCTCCAGCGTGCCGACGGGGTCGGGGAGCAGGGTTTTTTTGTCGCCGAGGACTTCGAGCTTGACCCAGGAGGCGCCAGGGTTGCCGAGCTGTTCGAGGATGTCGCGGCCCAGGCGGGCGACGCGGACGGCGTCCTCCGCGTTGAAGCACCCGGCGGTGTTTGGGAGGATGGCGTAGCGGGAGAGGTCGAGGAAATCCAGGAGGGACTTGCCCTGTTCGTTGTAGAGCCTCTCGCGGCGGACGGCGACGGTGACGACATCGCAGCCCGAGGCGTCGAGCGCGTCGCGCATGACCTCCATCGAGGCGTACTTGCCGGTCCCAACGATCAGGCGAGACCGCAACGCGCGGTTGGCGACCGAGAGCGGCGACTCTCCGGGCTCGGGATTGCGGGTGGGGTGGGATTGGTGGAACTGGTGGGCCATGGTCAGCCTCCCCCCACGAGAGAGACGACCTCGACGACGTCACCGGGCTGGAGGAGCCGGGCGGAGTGGTCTTTGTGGGGGACGAGGCGGCGGTTGACCTCTGCGGCACAGGCGGACTTCCCCAGATCCAGTTTCTCGATAAGCTGGCGTACCGTGGTGGGTTCGGGGAGTTCCATCGTCCTGCCGTTGACCATGACCTGCATGCCCAGACGGTAGCGCCCGCCCGGGTGCGGAAGCCAGGAGCCTCGCATGCCGCAGACGTTCACACTGATCGCGTTTCTCGCGTTGCAGCCCGGCGGGCCGACGTCTCAGCCCGCGAAGGGCACGGGGGCGCACCCGACGATCACGGAGGTGTTGTACGACGTGCCGGGGAGGCTGGCGGGGGACGCGAACAAGGACGGGAAGCGCACGTCCGGGGGCGATGAGTTCATCGAGCTGGCGAATCTGTCGTCGGCACCGATCAACCTGAAGGGGTACACGGTGCTGGACTCCAACGCGTGGGAGGCGAGGGAGGAGAGCCTGGGCGGCACGTCTCCGGGCAGCCGGGGAGCGAGGGGAACATCCCCCACTGCCACTCCGGGCTCACCGGGTGCGCCTGCAACCCCGCCGGGCACAGGGTCGCCGGCTGACCCCGGGAAGGCACCGGCAGCGGGGGGCCCGGGGGGTGTCTCGCCGCGGGAGAAGCAGCCCTATGACGCGCCCGGGCAGCACGTGCGGTTCACGTTTCCGGATCTCACGCTGAAGCCGGGCGAGGTCGTGGTGGTGTTCAACGGGATGGATTCGACGGTGCCAGGCGCGGTGGGGACCGCTGAGGCTGCGGCAGGGGAGAACAGCGCGTTCGCCGGCGCACGCGTGTTCTCGATGAAGTCGATGTCGCAATATGCGGCGTTAGGCAACGACGGGGACTGGGTGCTGCTCCTTGCTCCGGACGGCACTCCGGTGCAGGCGATCTGGTGGGGCACGCCGAAGGTGGAGGCGCGGCCGGGGTCGGCGACGATCTGGACCGAGGCGCCGGTGGGCGAGGGGAGCGTGCAGCTGGACCGCGCGTCGGGGAAGTTCCTGCTGCATCGGACGCTGATCAAGAATCCGAGGGGTCCGCTGTTCAGCCCTGGCGAGTTTGGCGAGACGCCGGAGGGCGCGAAGCCTCCGAAGTAGGAGGCGGGGGGCGGCCCCCCAAGGAGCCCGGCGGGCGTGTGGACGGAGATCGCGACATGGCTGGGGGTGGCGCTCATCGCCGCGGACTGGCTGGTGCGAGTGGTGCTCGCGCTGCGGGTCATCATGCGAGACTCAACGGTGGCGGTCACGCTCTCGTGGCTGCTGCTCCTGGTGCTGGTGCCGATCCCGTTTGTGCCCAGCGCGATCTACCTGCTGGTCGGAGAGCCCAGGCTCGGCCTGAGACGTGCGGAGCGGCACACGAGGCTGTCGTCGCGGATCGAGAACGAGGCGGTTGTCCACTGGCGGCGGCAGGGCCTGGACTGGACGAGCGAGGATCCGGGCTATCGCCCGCTCGCGAGGCTGGCGACGAGCATGGGGGGCATGCCCGCGCTGCGCGGGAACGACGTGGAACTGCTCGGGACGGGCGGGCCGGTGCTGGACCGGCTGATCGCGGACATCGAGGGGGCGGTACACCACTGCCATCTTCTGTTTTACATCTGGATGCCCGCGAATAAGGGGCTGGAGGTGTGCGAGGCGCTGATGCGGGCGGCGGGGCGCGGGGTTGAGTGCCGCGTGCTGGTGGACGCGGTGGGGAGCAAGCGGTTCCTGAGGCACGAGATCGTGGGGCGGATGCGCGGGGCGGGGGTCAAGGTGGTCGCGGCGCTCCCGGTGAACCCGTTCCGGATGCTGCTTGCGCGGATCGACCTGCGGAACCACCGAAAGGTGGCGGTGATCGACGGGCGGGTTGCGTATTGCGGCAGTCAGAACCTGACCGACGAGACGTTCCGTGTGAAGCGGCGGGCGAAGATCGGCCCGTGGATTGACTCCACGGTGAGGCTTCGGGGCCCGGCGGTGCAGGCGCTGCAGACTGTGTTTCTGCGGGACTGGGCGATCGAGGCGGACGAGGAGTTGAAGGAGCTCGGGCCGTATTTTCCGCGAGAATCCGAGGAACTGGCGGGCCAGTGCGTGGTGCACGTGCTGGCGACGGGGCCCGGCGGTCAGCCGGAGGCGATCCACTCCGCGATGCTGGCGATGCTGTTCGGGGCGCAGCACGAGATCATCATGACGACCCCCTACTTCGTGCCCGACGAGGCAACGAAGGCGGCGCTGATCAACGCGGCGTGGCGGGGCGTGGACGTGACGCTGGTGCTGCCCGACGTGCTCGATGCGAAGCTGGTGGCGGCGGCGGCGCGGTCGCACTTCGGCGATCTGATGGGCGCTGGGGTGCGCATCGTGCTGCACCCCCATGGCCTGCTGCACGCGAAGACGGCGACGATCGACCGGCGGCTGGCGGTGGTGGGCTCGGCGAACTTCGACATGCGGAGCTTCTGGCTGAACTTTGAGTGCACCCTGTTCGTGTACGACGAGGGGTTCGCAAGGCAACTGCGGTTCATGCAGAAGCACTACGAGGGTGAGGGGCGGGAGGTGTCCGCGACCCGGTGGAAGAAGCGCCCGCTTCGTTCCCGGTTCATCGACCAGTGCGCCCAGCTCTTCAGCCCGCTGCTGTAGCGGGCGGCCCCGGCGGGCGGGGGCATATAGTGACGGACGCACTCCTAGGGGTACTTTTCATGCCGTCAATCCTGGTCGTCTCCGGTCCGAGCGAAGGTCTGTACCAGCCCCTGGGGAAGCGCACGATCGTGATCGGGCGTGACGAGGGGTGTCCGCTGCAGGTGGTGGACGACCGTGTGAGCCGGAAGCATGTGCAGATCCGGTATGACGAGGGGACCGGGAACTACATCGCGCTGGACATGAAGAGCGCGAACGGGATGTTCATCAACGGCCGCAAGATCGAGGCGGAGATTGACCTGCGGGACAACGACGAGATCCAGATCGGGAACTCGAAGCTGGTTTTCAGCGTTCAGGAGTTCCCCGACCGGACGGCGGCGATGAACGCGTACAAGCAGCGCGGGCAGAAGATGCGGCCGACGATCGAGCAGCGCTAGGCTGCGCGGGGCAGCGCCGGCTACCGGGCCGGCACCTGCTCACGGATCATCCGCGCCCAATCCCGGATTCCGGTGAGGTCGATCGCGGGGTCGAGTTCGCCGGAGAGCCGGTGGATCTGGTGATCGATGTTTCCGGCGATGCTGAGGTTGTAGTGGAGCAGATCCCACGTGCGGAACGTGCGGTTCTGGAAGGTCGCGACCAGCAGGTGGCCATCGGGGCTGAAGCCGACGAAGGGCACTTCACCCCTGCCCGGCGCCAGGCTCACAAGCACCACACCGGACTCCGGGTCCCAGAGTTTCACGGTTGAGTCGTCGCTGCCCGAGGCGAGCACGCGGCCCGTGGGCGAGAACGCGACCGCCCAGACGCCGGTGCTGTGCCCGTCGAGCGTGGCGAGGAACTGGCCGGTCTTGATGTTCCAGAGGGAGATGCGGCCGTCGTCCATGCCCGCGGCGAGGCGGCCCGTGTCCTCGCTGAGCGAGAGGTTTCGGAGCACGGCGGGGCCGGTGAGGCGCTCGCGGAGCGAGAGCGAGTCGAGGTCGAAGACACAGACCTCTGGCCCGCAGCCGTCGGTGTACATGGTGGTGCCGTCACGGGTGATGAGGAGGGAGCGGACGACGCCGCCGGTGCGGGGCAGGGTGAGGGTGGCGTGGAGCGAGAGGTCAGGGAGACTGTGGACGTTGATCACGTGCGAGTAGCCGCCGACGATGAGTCTGGAGCCGTCGGGCGTGAGGGCGAGGGAGCAGACCTCGGCCTTGTCTGGACCATCGATGGAGGTGAGCACGGTTCGGGAGGCGGGGTCGACGACGTGCACCTTGCCGTCGGCGCTGCCGGCGTACATGCGGGAGCCGTCCGGGGTGAAGAGGAGAGAGCGGATCCTGGCAGAGGAGACCCTGAGTTCACCAACGCTGGAGCCGTCGCGGCGCCAGAACCTCAGGATGCCCTCGCCTCCGGCTGAGACGATGGTCTGGTCGGTGGGCGAGGTGACGGCGCCGAAGACCCAACTGGTGTGTCCCTCGAAGTCGCGGGTGCCGGGGACCGAGTTTGGCTCCCACATGCGGAGCATCCCGTCGCGGCCGGTGGAGACAAGCCCGGTCCCGTCGCGGGTCCAGGCGGCTTCGGCGCCTCCGCCACGGTGCATGGCGATCTGTCTCGTCAGCGCACCGTCGCGGATGTCCCAGACACAGGTGGCGCCCATGTCGCTGCCCATGACGTGGTGCCCGTCGGGCGAGATGGCGACATAGCGTGAGGCGGCGAGTTCGCTGCGGAACGTGCCCAGGACTTGGCCATCGGCGAGCCTCATGACCATGACGAAGCGGCTTCGGCTGCCCAGCGCGATCAGGGAGCCGTCGTCGCTGAAGTCCACTCCCAAGATGTTGCCGGGATCGGTGGACCATCGGCGGATGACCTCGCCGGTGGCGATCTTCAACACGCGGAGGGCGCCGCCAGCGGTGCCGATAGCGATGAGGTCGCCCGCATCGGAGAGGGCGAGTGCCGAGGCGGGGTCGGCGGGGTCGTCCTTGAGCGAGGTCACGATGGTGCCGTCGGCGGTTCTCACGAGCACAATCTCGCCGCCCCGCTTCCAAAGAGCGACGCGGGACCCGTCATTGGAGAGGGCAAACGCCGCCGCTCCCGAGGGAGAGGGGATGGGCACATCCGCCGCACCGGGCGGCGCATCCGGACGTGTTGCGAGGTCGTAGGTCGTCATGATTGCCGACCGCTTTGCAACGACCAGGGATCGCCCGTCGCCGCTGAATCGCATGGCGAGGGGGAGACGGTTGTCGGCGGACCACCGGCGGGTCTCTTCACCCCGGAGAGCGTCGTAGATGGCGATCTCGCCGGTGTTTGAGGCGACGGCGATGTCGCCGGCCGGACCGACGCAAACCAGCGACGCGCCGCCCGGGAAGGCGGCACGGGACCAGCGGCAGGGGTGCTGCTCGTAGAACTCCCAGAGGGCCCACCGGCCTCGCGGGTTGAAGGGGCGGGCAAGAAACCCGCGCCACAGGATGTCCTCGGCCTGAACGAGGTTCCCGGCGAGGCCCAGCAGGCGTCCTCGCTCGATGTTGCTGGCGTAGAGCTGCTCGTCGAGGCGCTCGGCCTGCTCGCTGGCTCGGGCGGCCTCGCGGGCCGCGGTCTTTGAAGCGTCCACGGCGGCGGTCTTCGCGAGGGACTCGCTGCGAGCCAGCCGCTGGAACCGGCCGGCCTGCACGCTGGCGTACACGGTGAACGCGAGGAGGCTGGCGAGGAGCGCCGCCCCCACGCCCGCGACCACCCGGTGCCGCTGAGCCTGCTTTAGCAGCACGTACCACGCCGAGTCCTGCTTGGCAGAGATGGGCATGCCCCGCAGGTGAAGGCGGATGTCTTCCGCCAGTTCGGCGGCGGACTGATAGCGCCGACGCTTCTGCTTCTCCATCGCTTTGGCGACGATGGTCTCGACGTCGCCGCGGTATTCACGGGAGACCGAGCTGAGGCGGGAGGGAGTCTCTTCGCGGATGAGCCTCGCGGCCTCCGGGATGGGCCGGCTGCCAACGTCGAGCGGAAGCCTTCCGGTGAGCAGCTCGTAGAGCATGACGCCAAGCGCGTAGACGTCGGAACGGGTGTCGACTTCGGATGGGTCCGCGAGCACCTGCTCGGGGCTCATGTACGGGAGGGTTCCGATGAGCTGGCCGACGCTGGTCTGAAGCGTCACGACGCGGAGGTCGGCGTCGGCGGCCCGGGCGACGCCAAAGTCAAGGATCTTCGGCTGACCGGTGCGGTCGACGAGGATGTTACCGGGCTTGAGGTCGCGGTGGATGACGCCCCGCTGGTGGGCGTGCTGCACGGCGTCGCAGACGCGGGCCATGAGTTCGAGTTTCTGCGATCGGCTGAGGGCGTGGGACTTGGCGTGGGCGCTGAGCGACTCGCCGTCGATGAACTCCATCGCGATGTATGGCTGGGGGTAGTCGCCCGCCCCGACGGCGGCGGCGCCGGCCTCGTAGATCTGCGCGATGCCGGGGTGCTGGAGCCGGCCAAGCACCTCGGCCTCGTGCTCGAAGCGGCGGATCATCGCGGCGGTGGCGATTCCCCGGCGGATGACCTTGAGAGCGACGGTGCGGCGGGGCCGGCCCTGGGTGGCAAGGTAGACCGAGCCCATGCCGCCGGTGCCGAGAAGCTTTTCGACGACGTACTCACCGAGGCGGGTGCCGGCGGGCAGGACCTCTTCGGCGAGGTCTCGCCTGAAGAAGGGGACGCCCTTGGTAAGGAGTTCGGGCTTGTCGAGCACGCCCTCACCCTGCATGTGGAAGCCCAGCAGTTCGCGGACCAGGGCCTCGAGGGCGGGGTCGCCCGCGCAGCGCTCCCGGAGCCCGGCCTCGGCCTGCTCGCGGGGAAGGTCCGCGACAGCAAGGAAGACCTCCTCTGCCTTTTTGGGGTCGGGCTGAGGGGAGTCGCCGCTCATCTGTTCTCCGCAGCTTCGGCCTGGGCGAGCTCACGCATGAGCCAGGCGCGGGCGAAGGTCCATTCGTTGCGGACAGTGGCGGACGACACTCCGAGCGCCGCGGCGACCTCGTCGTTGGTGAGCCCGGCGAAGTACTTGAGCATTACGACCTCGGACTTCCGCTGATCGAAGGCCTCGAGCTTGCGGAGGGCACCGTCGAGGGCCACGAGGTCCACGGGGGATTCCTCGCTGGCGCCGGCGTGATCGGCGAGCTCGACGCGCTGGCGGTCGCCCCCCCGCTTGATGCGGCCCCGCGAGCGGGCTCGCTCAACAAGGATGCGTCGCATGGCAAGGGCCGCGGCGGCGAAGAAGTGGCCACGGTTGTCCCAGGAGACGTCGGCGCTGCCGACGAGCCTCATGTAGGCCTCGTGGACGAGCGCGGTCGCCTGGATGGTGTGCCCCTCGCTCTCTCGCTTCATGTAGGAGCGAGCGAGCTTGCGGAGCTCGTCGTAGATGAGGGGCAGGAGCTGCTCGGAAGCGCGGGGGTCGCCCGAGTGCACCGCGGCGAGCAGTCGTGTCACCGCGAAGGTGTTGTTGGTGTCCATCGGGCCTCCACGTCGGGAGAGAGGGTATCGCGGCCGGCGCGTTCTCTATTCAAGGCGCTGCCGGGGCGTCGGCGCGCTCGGGATTGTGCGGGTCGGCGGAATTATTGGCCCGACGATTAGCGCCCCCGGGGCGCAGCGACGCCTTGTACTTCGTCCGGCTGCTCCACGCAGACGGGAACCAAAGCACATCGGGATTGCGTCGGGCTGTTCGGCCCCGGGGCGTGTTGCCCCGCGGGGCAGGCGCGATCGGTACGAAGATAGACCTAGGGAGAATGCCATGAAGACTCAGACCGTCCGCCTCCTGTCCGCCGCCGCCCTGCTTGCTGTTGTCGCGGGCTCCGCCTCGGCCCAGTGCGCGGGCTTTCAGAAGTTGAACCGTGTGGGCGCGACCGCCAACGAGCGGCTGGGGGCCGGCGTGGCGCTGGACACCAGACCCACCAGCCCGATCATGGTGGTCGGAACGCCGGGCAACGACGGGCCCGGCGGCACGGACGTCGGCTCGTTCTCGGTGTGGGCGAAGGGGCAGTCCTGGTCGTCGCTCGGTGGTTCGTTCGGCCCGACCGCCAACGACCGCATGGGAACGTCGGTCGACATCGGCTATCCGTACGTGATCGCGGGCGCCCCCGGGTACAACACCAACCGCGGCCGGGCCCGGGTCTATCGCACGGACAACGGCGGCAGCAACTGGACGTTCGAGTCCGACCTGCTCTCTTTCTTCCCCAACCAGGATGACCTCGCGGGGCAGGCCGTCGCGATCAGCCCCTACGGCGGTGGCTGGGCGGTGATGGGCGCCCCGAACCACTCGTTCCACGGCGTGAGCAACGCGGGCGCCGCGTTCTTTTTCACCCGCGACGCCAACGGCGTGTGGACCAACGGCTTCACGATCTGGGGCGGGGATTTCAACGGGAAGGTCTCCGAGCACCGCGGGTCGTCGGTGGCGATGTCCAAGACCTCGCGCTACGCCGTCGTCGGGGGCCCCGGCGGGAACGCCAACGGCCAGCCCGCCAACAGCGGCGTTGCCTACATGGCCCAGAAGCTGGACAACGGGCTCGTCGGTTCTCCCAGCGTCATCAGCCCGAGCTCAGGCTACGCGGACGGTCAGTTCGGCACCGCGGTCGCCATCGAGGGCGACGTGATGGTGATCGGCGCGCCCGGTGAGCCCAAGCCCCTGCTCTTCGGCTCCGTGGCGAGCGCGGGGCGCGTGCACGTGTACGAGCGTTCGGGCAACACCTGGAACCTCGCAACGATCCTGACGGCCTCCGACGCGGTGGCGAGCCTGCGGTTCGGAGCTGCAGTCGGGACCGACGGCAGCCGCATCGCGGTCTTCGGTGAGTCCACCAAGACCGTCTATGTGTTTGAGAAGATCGACGGGGTGTGGGCGCAGACCAGCAAGTTCAGCGATCCGGACGGGGCCACGACCTTCGGCACCAGCCTGGACATCTTGGGCAGCAACGTCGCGGTGGGTGACATGGGCGACGACGAGGCCGGAATCACCGACCGCGGCGCGGCGTACGGCATCTCCCTGCAGCCCGGCCAGCCCAGCGACGTCTGCTTCGGCGCGGGAGCCATGCCCCTCAGCGAGTTCCAGGCCTGCACGACCTATGCCACTTCCGGAGGCAACGCGACCACCTGCGGCACCGGCGGCGGTGGCCAGGGACCCGACATCTGGTACTCCTTCACTCCGACCTGCTCCGGCAACGCCATCATCGACACCTTCGGCTCGGACTTCGACACTGTGCTCAGTGTCCACTCCGCCTGCCCCAGCACGATTGTCAACAACTCCAACACCATCGTCTGCAACGACGACGCCTCGTTCCCCGCCCCGAACAACCGCGCCAGCCTCGTCACCTTCAACTACACCGCCGGTGAGACGTACTACGTCCGCATCGCTGGGTACAACGGCGCCTCGGGCCTTGCCAACGTCCGTCCCTCGTTCTACTACTCCTATCCCAACGATGTCTGCTCCGGTGCTGTGAGCGTTGCCGAGGGCTCTCAGTCCTTCGGCAACTGCGGCGCGAACACCGAAGACACCGCGATCATGTGCCCCGCCGACGGCTTCGTGCCACGCCACGACCTGTGGTACTCCTTCTCTCCGGCCCAGTCGGGCGAGTACCGCATCGACACCTGCGGGTCCGCGTTCGACACCGTGCTGGCGGTCTACGAGGGCTGCCCCACAGCCGGGCAGCTTCCCATCGCCTGCGATGACGACTACGGGACCTCGTGCGGCTACCAGGCAGGCGTGTTCGCCACCCTCACGGCCGGCACCAACTACCGCGTCCGCGTGGGCTCCTTCGGTGAGAATGTCACCGGCGCGTTCAACCTGAATATCGTGCCCCCCGGCGCCCCCTGCGACCCCGACGTGAACCAGGACGGCAACGTCGATCAGGACGACGTGGCGTACCTGATCAACGTGGTTGGCGGCGGCGCCAACCCCAGCGGGATTGACCCCGACATCAACCACGACGGCAACGTCGATCAGGACGATGTCGCGGCCCTCATCAACGTGGTCGCCGGCGGCGAATGCCCCTGAGTGACGCCCCGGATCGCACGCCCCAAGGAGAGAGGGGAGAAACCAAAGGGAGCCCGGGCCTTGTGCCCGGGCCCTTTGCGTTTTGCTGGACCGCCACTGGCCTTCCGCGATCGGGGCGCGATATACTCTGCCCGCTTTGGGCGATTAGCGCAGTTGGCTAGCGCGCTTCCTTGACATGGAAGAGGTCCCCGGTTCGAGTCCGGGATCGCTCATTTTCAACCCCCCGCGGGCCGGCTGGTGGACTCCCCTCGGGAGACCACCAACGGAGTTACCGGGGGGTTTCGTTTTTTTGGGCGGGGCCGCGCCGGCGGCGCGCGTCGGAAGCCCAGCCCCCAAGGACCGAGAAGCAATGTCCGAGGGCCGGCGGAGCCCGTCGGCGGCGAGGGGGACTCTTGCGGGCGGGGTTGCCCCGCGCCGAGCACCGCGTAAACTAGCGCTCTTCCCTGTTGGGGAGTAGCCGCCCGCCGATGCGGGTGTGATGGGTCGTCAGCACGGTTGGAGCGAGTCTCGCTCTGCCCCGGCCCCTCTGCGGTGCTTGGCAGCTCCCCTTCTGGGGACGATTGCAGGTGCCCCCGGCGAGACCAACACGCTGTGGTTTGTCGCGCCCGCCTCCGAGGCAGGCGCGGACTCTGGATGTGATCTCGTCATGGAAGCACTGCATCTCCTCTCGCTCGAGGCGTCTCCTAACCCTGCCGACCTGAAGCTCTGGGCCTACGCGGCGTTCGTCGGTCTGGTGGGTGTGTTCCTGGCTCTTGACCTCGGGGTGTTCCACCGCGAGGCACACGAAGTAAGGTTGAGAGAGGCTGTCACGTGGTCGGTCATCTGGCTGACGTGCGGCGTTGCGTTCAGCGGCGTTGTCTATCTGGCGTACGAGGGACAGTGGCTTGGCCTGGGGCTGGACACGCCGACCTACAGCACGGCCGAAGAGGTCCGAGCCGGCAGGCCTCTGATCGTGCCGGGCGAGGTAAGGGGGCTGGATGCGGCGAAGCAGTACCTCGTGGGGTACGTGGTCGAGAAGTCGCTCGCGATGGACAACATCTTCGTGATCGCGCTGATCTTCTCGTACTTCGCGGTGCCGGCGAAGTATCAGCATCGCGTGCTGTTCTGGGGCATCATGGGCGCGCTGGTGATGCGGGGGGGGATGATATTTCTCGGGGCGGGACTGATCCTGAAGTACCAGTGGATTCTGATCATCTTCGGCGGGTTCCTGATGCTGACGGCGTTGAAGATGGCCCTGATCAAGGGCAATGATGACGTGTCGCAGAATCTCGCCGTGCGCCTGTGCCGGAGGGTGTTCCGGGTCACCGACTTCTACGACGGGCAGCGGTTCTTCACTCGACGCACGCTCAGGCCGACCTACTCAAAGAACGCCGCGGGAGACGACGTGATGGACCCGCCGCCACCGGGCTCGCTGAGCATGCGTCGGGCGGTCACACCGCTGTTCCTTGCACTGCTGCTTGTGGAGATCACGGACCTGGTCTTTGCGGTGGACTCGATCCCGGCGATCTTCGCGATCACGCCGGACCCGTTCATCGTGTTCACAAGCAACATCTTTGCGATTCTGGGCCTGCGGGCCCTGTACTTCTGCCTGGCAGCGCTGATTCCAAAGTTCCGCTTCCTGAAGCCGGCCCTGATACTGATTCTCGCGTTCGTGGGTGTCAAGCTGTTGCTGCTCAGCGTCCCGCCCTACCTGGAGGTTCTGGGACTGCGGAAGCTCGATCCGATCAAGATCGATACCACGGTGTCGCTCCTGGTCGTCGTGGGCGTGCTGGGGCTCGCCACGCTCCTGAGCCTGATCATGCCGTTGAAGAACGCAGGTGCGGAGCCCCGCACGCGGCACTGACCCGGGCGAATCAGACTCATACGCGGACCGACGGCGCCGGGCAGGTGCCGCCGGAGAAGCCGCTCGCGGCCCCGCGCGGCGGCTCTCACGGGCGCGCCGGCGGAGTCCTGACAATCGATGACGGGCTTCTCAGCGCGCGACGAACATGCCTGTGGCACTCACGACAAGGGCCTTGCCGTCGGCGGCGGAGACCTTGCCGACGATGACCACCTCGGTGAGTTCTCGCATGCCCCGGCGGCCCTTCATGTCGGTTCTGAGGACCTGCCCCTTGGCATCCGCCACCTGAACGGTCACGGAGTTTGCAACGATGTCGTCGTGGGTTTCGCAGCAGTAGTCCCAAGGCTGCTTGCAACGGTCGTCTGGGTTCTCGTTGCAGGCCTTGAGCCCGCGGCCCATGAGCGTGAACACCGCCCTCCCTGCCACGAAGGGCGCCGCCCCGCCGCCGACGCGGCCACGGAGCACCACCGGATCGCCCACCTTCAGTCCTCCTGCCTTGCGGGCCTCCGAGACATCGCGAGCGTCCGCGGGCGCCGAAGGAAGAAAGAAGCCAGCGGGGACCGGCGACCGGGGCACGTGCATCGAGGTGACGGTGAGGACGAGGCGTTCGGCGTTGTCGGCGGCGAGGACCTTCCCGGTGACAAAGACCTCCGCGCCGGGTCTGAGGCCGTGCTTGCCGGAGAGCCCGGCCCGCAGGGGCTGGCCGGCGGCATCCAGAATCTGCACCGATGCGCGTGCGGAGGCCGGGACACCGGCATCGGAATCGGGGAGCTTGTCCGGCGACGGGGCCGCCCCTTGGCGTGCGGACTCGTCCGCGATGGTGAAGGAAGCGGTGTCCTTGGAGATGGCGTCCTTGGAGAGCGGGATGTGGCCCCGCAGCGTGAGGGTGTCGCCGACCTTGGCGGTCTTCATCGCGGCAACGATCTCGACAGCGTCGGCGGGGAGCGTGTCGGTGAGGAGCGACCTCACATCCGAGGCGGACTTGACCTGCGCGAAGGCGGAGTGAGCCGCAAGCGGGCCTAGCCCGCCGCAGAGAGAGACCGTGGCGACCGCCGCCACAAGTGTCCGTCCCAACCATCCACACGGGGTCTTTCCAGCGTTCATGTTCGTGTTCCTTGTTTGAGCGTTCGGTCATTGTGGGTTGACAGGCCCGGCGGGTCTGACGACGTTGATGTGATGCTCCAGGCACCGCTGCCCGGAGCCTTGCGTCCACTACACCGCCTTGAGGGCGATGGCGATGGTCGGTCTGAGACAGCGGATCGCCGGGGGCACCGCGCCCACGAATCCGAGGAGGAAGCCCGCGAATAGCCCCAGAGCAACCACCCGCTCATCGATCACGAGGCCAAACGCACCCATGGAAAACCTCACGGCGAGCCCGTCGCATGCGAAGATGCCAACCGCGCAGGCCAGCAGCCCGCCGGTCGCCGTGGCGAGCGTGGACTCCTGGATCATCGAGATCAGGAGCGCGAGCCTTCTGTATCCGATGGACTGGAGCGTTCCGAGTTCCCTGATTCGTGAGGCAAAGGCGGCGTACATCGTGGTGAGCCCGCCGAAGAGCCCCCCGGTCGCGATGAGTGCGGCGGTGACCCAGACGACGAACCTGACTGGCCCGAAGAAGTCCGAGAGCTTGCCGTAGTACTCACGCTCCGCGAGGACCGCGAGTTCGAGGTCTGGTCGAGTCTTGGCGAAGGCGTGGAGGTCAGCGAGCTCGGCACCCTGGCCTGTGTCCTCGTCGTAGGGGTCTAGCGTGATGACGACGCACGAGATGGTCTCTCGCTTGGTGACGGTGGTAAGGTCGGTGAGGGGGACCCAGAGTTCGGCCTCGACCGTGGTGCCCGGGGCGGCGAAGGTGCCGACGATCGTCCAGGTGGTCTCGCCAAAGACCAGCGACTTGCCCGGGGCGAGGTCCGCCGCGGGGAGACCCAGCACCGTGGGTGCCATGCGGCCCACGAGGACCTCGTCCTCTCCGGTGCGGGGCCACCGACCTTCGACGAGGGCGACCGAGTCGTGCACGAGCGAGGCGCCGTGGGTGACGCCCCGGACGAGTGCCTGCCGGCGCGGAGTTGTCTCCCCCACTGTCTGGGCGGAAGCGGGCGTGAACACCGGGAGCATGACGTGCACCTCTGGGGAGACGTACGCAACGCCGGCTCGCGTCCGGATTCCGGGGACGCTGGCGGCAACGACGCCCGGCACGCTAGCGAGAATCTCGGAGCGCTCCACGCTGTCCTCGCTGCCTGCGCCGAGGAGGATGACGTTGTCCTCGCTGCCGGTAGCGCCCAGGGCCCGGCTCATGCCCCGGACGAAGCCGCCCGCGACGAGGATGAGCAGCACTACGAACCACGACCCGGAGATCGCGAGCAGGAGCCTGGTGGGAGACCGGCCCAGGTTTCGTACCGCGTATTGGAACGGGAGAAGTCGCATGTGGCCTCGCTCCTAGACAGCCCTGAAACTCGCGGCGATCTCGCGCCGGCCCGCCATCCATGCGGGCACAAGCCCAGCGACGATTCCCACGCCTGCGGAAACCGCCAGACCCACACCCAGGACTGCCCAGGAGGCGCCGACGGCGATCGACAACCCCTCCTGGGAAAGGCTGAAACTGCCCAGACGTATCATGCCGACGGCGAGGCCGGCGCCGATGCCGCCCCCCAGCACCCCGAGAAGCAATCCCTCGGTGAGGATCAGCCGTGCGATGAGTCCGGGCCTGAAGCCGATGGCCTGCAGAACCGCGTGCTCCTTGATGCGGTCGTGCACGCTGAGGACGATGGCGTTGGCGACGAGCGCGAGGACCGCGGCGAGGCAGCCCAGGCCGAGCCATCGCGTGAAACGCACGATCTCGACGATGTCGGAACTGGCCTGGGCGACGAAGGCCTTTTCGGGTCGGGTGGTCGTGGGGTCCGCCTCGGTGCGGAACTCGTCGTCGATCGCCGCGGCGATCTCGTTCAGCCTCGCTGGGTCGTCGACGCGGACCGTGAACTGGGTGACAATGCCGAGCCCGCCGCCCTTGGACGCGGCCTGCTGAAGGAAGTCGAGGTGGACGTAGGCGACGGCCTGGTCCTGGGGCTCGGGAGACCTGATGATGCCCGCGACGGTGACCGTGACGCCCGAGGCGTCGAAGGAGTCCCCGACCTTGAAGCGGCGGCGTGACGCGAGCGACTCGCCCACGAGCGCGGCGTCGGACCGCTTCAGCCACTCATCCAGCGAGCCGGAAACAAACACCCAGCGGCTGGCCCAGCCTCCCGGTCCGGCAAGGTCTTCCTTCGGCACGCCCCGGTAGGTGATGACATCCAGCGAGGCGCGGCAGTTGTTCACGACGATCTTCACGGGCACCGCCGAGGTCACCCCGGGGACCTTCTCGATGCGCTGCACGTAGTACTCGGGGAGGCGGCTGGCGGCGGGGCAGAAGCGGTTCTCCCGGTAGACGATGAGCGTGGTGTCGGCCGCGGTGGTTTCGGTGGCGCGCCGGACGGCGTCCTGCATGGTCTGCACGGCAACGAACAGGAACATCGCGATGGCCACGCCCCCGAGCGTGAGGGTGCTCCGCACGCGATGCCTCCAGAGCTGCTTGATCACCACGGGACCGAACTTGGGCGCGATCATGACTGTTCTCCTGTGATCACGGGCGGGCCGTGCGCAGAGTTCTGGCGGCCGGCCTCGACCAGCCGGCCCTTCTCGAGGTGGAGCGTCCGGCGCGCGTAGGCGGCGCACCTCGCGTCGTGCGTCACGAGGATGAGGGTCTTGCCGAGCTCGGAGCAGAGTCTCGTGAGCAGGTCCATGACCGCGCGCGCGGACTCTTCGTCGAGGTCGCCGGTGGGTTCATCTCCGACGATGATCATGGGATCGGTCACGATCGCGCGGGCGATGGCAACGCGCTGCTCCTGTCCTCCTGAGAGCTGGCGGGGGTAGTGGTCGTGGCGGTCCGCGACCCCGACGAGCTGGAGCGCCGTGCGTACCCGGTCGTGACGGTCCCGCGCGGACATCTTGTGCAGGAGCAGGGGCAGTTCTACGTTTTCGTAGGCGGTCAGCACCGGAACGAGGTTGTAGAGCTGGAAGACATACCCGACGTGCGTGGTGCGCCAGTCCGCGAGTTGCCCCCGCGAGAGCGTGGAGAGGTCCACGCCGTCGATGATCAGTTGCCCGCCGGTGGCGCGATCAATGCCGGCGATCAGGTTCAGGAGGGTGGTCTTGCCGCTGCCCGAGGGGCCCATGAGCGCAAGGAAGTCGCCGGCGGGGACGTCGAGGTCCAGGTCCTGCAGCGGGGTGATGAGGTTGTCACCCTTGACGTAGGACTTGCTGAGGCGACGGCACTGGATCAGCGCTTCGCGCGGCGCGGGCGTCGTGACGTGAGACGTGGGCATGGCCTGGGCTCGCGGGGGGGTGTGGTGCGTGGGGCTCTCAAAGGCAGAGGTCGGTGTCATGGCGCCTCCTCGGTCTGGGTCGTTGGTTGCTCACCGACGATGCGGAGCAGTGCGCCGGGCCTCAGGCCAGGGTGCGACGCGGGATCGAGGATCACGCGGTCGGTGAGGCCAAGACCGGCGGTCACGACCACGAATCCCGCCTCTGACGATGGACGGATGGCGACCGCTCGCTGGGCGCTGCGCGCGAGCCCGGACGTGCGATCAACGACCCACACGCTGCCCCGCCCCTCGGCGCCGGCGATGACGGCGGCCTGCGGGACCAGGAGCGTGAAGTCTCCGCCCGAGGCCGTTGAGTCCGGCCCCGCGGCGCCCCCACTCGCGCCCGCGGCGTGCAGCTTCACGCGTGTGAGCATCTCGGGCTTCAGCACCGGGGATGGCGCGTCGAGCGCAACCTTGAACTGCACGGTGTTCCGCTGGATGTTGGCCTCATGGACCACGCGCGAGACCGCCCCCGTGAACGCGGCATCCGGGAGCGCCTCGGTGGTCACCACCGCGCGGGTGCCCACGCCGACGCCCGCGGCATCCGCGATCGGAACGTCCACTCGGACCTGCAATCGGGCTGGGTCGTAGATTCGCAGCACGGCGCCGCTCATCCCGCCTTCTCCTGTCGGCACGGGCGTGCCCATGCTGACCCGCGAGCCGGGTTCGACGAGTCTGGCCATGACAACCCCGGGCGCGGGAGAGCGAATCTCGGTCCGGGCGAGGGTGAGAGCCGCGATGTCGTGATCGACCATCGCGGCGTGGAGGGTTGCGCGGACCTGCTCGACCATGGCGCGCGCCTCATCCACCTCTCTCTCGGCGCTCACGATCCTCGCTTGCGCCGCCGCGAGGCGGAGCTCCAGCCTGCGGAGCTCGCCCTCGCTGACGCCGCCGATGCCGAGCAGTTCCCGCTTGCGGGTCACTTCATCCCGGACTTCGTCCGCCTCGAGCTGCCCGACGCGGACCATGGATTGCGCGGTGGCGATCGCTGCGCTGGCCCGGGCGACCTCCGCGGTGCGTTCCTGGACCATCGCCTCCGCGGCACGCAGGGCGAGGCGTGCGTCCTCGTCGATGAGCCGTACCACCACCTGGCCCTGGGCGACCGTCTCACCCTCGAGAACAAGGACCTCACGAACGACGCCCTCTGCAAGTGCGGGGACTGCGATCGGGAACGGCGCGGGCTCAACCCAGCCGGGTGCCTGCGCGACGACCTGCCCGAGCGGAGCCGGGCCCAGGCCCGCGGCGTCAGGGCCAAGGGCGTCGGGGGCAGATGGAGCGGCGAAGACCCGGGGAACGACAGCGGCGACATGCACTGGGATGCGTGGTCTGAGGGCGTCACGGGCGGCGTACGCGAGCGTTCCCCCCGCCGCGAGCAGGATGAGCGTCGGAAAAAGGATGCGCGACAGCCACCGGGAGCTGGGCTGAGGCACCGGTGCCCGGGCGAAGCCGGCGCCCGGCGTCGGGCCCCGCTGCAGGGCCCGCAGGTCTTCATGTTGGGCGGTCATCGTGAGGTTCCTGCTGTGTGGAGAGGCGGCGCGAGCGAAACGCGCGACACACGACCCGGGTGCGGCGCTCAGCGCCGACGCCGCGGGTACATCCCGGACGGGACACGTCCGGAGCAGGGTTGCTAGACAATGAGCGCGCAGTGCCAGCGCAGCGCGTCACGGTTCGCCCGCGGGGCGGCTGGGGTGCTGTCTCTGCCCGGGGTGGAGAGCACCAACGGGACATGCTCGGGTGCCGGGAGGATGTCCGCGAGCACGAAAGTCACGACCGCAACCCGGGCCCGTTCCCAGTCCTGCGGTCCGGACTCGAGCTTCGGGCCGGCGGTGCCCTGGGGAGACTGGCAGGACGGGCAAACCGGCGACTTTCGCTCGGAGTCCCCGTCCCCACCGTCCGGGTCGTGGTTGTCGCCCCCGCGGTCGCGCTGTTCGTCGTGGGAGTGGCAGCATGAGCGAGAGGAGCCCGGGGCGGCCTGCGTGAACTGCGTGGCTTGGCCGCCGCCACAAGACTGCCCGATGATCGCCCGAGCCTGGCAGCAACACAGCGACGACCAGAGGCCGAGCAGGACGGCAATCAGAACTCGAATAGCGGGGAGCCTCATCTTCAGAGAGATCATACTCGGTCTCGGCGCGGTGGGTTCGGGGGGCTTTCGGAATCCCGGTGAGGATCTGCCCGATAAGTGGGCTGTCACCCCAGTCAGAGCCTGCGGGAGCGCAGGCGAAGGCTGTTGAGGACCACGCTCATGCTGCTGCACGCCATAGCGGCGTTCGCGATGATGGGCGACAGGAGCCAGCCGGACCAGGGGTCCGGGACGCCAGCGGCGAGCGCGGGCGGGCCGGTCGCACTGAAGAGTCCGCACAAGCCCGGCCGCCGCAACGCGAAGAGGAGCTGCGGTCGGCTGGGGGCTGGGCATGGTGAGACCGCCGCATGGTACCGAGCCTCAAGCGCCGCACGGCTGGGTGAGGCGCGGGGCGAGGCTGCTATCGCGGAGAGAGGAGACCACCCACGGCGCGCTCCAGCTCGATCGCCGTGAGTGTCAGAGCCCGCTCCGCGTCCAGCAGTTCGCGTCGGGCCCGGATGACCTCTCGCTGGGCCTCCAGGAACACGGTGACGTCGGTTTCGCCGGCACGGA
>Ga0154020_10000900_pt1 | contig 36685 bp, 41 predicted proteins | sample Klosneuvirus_201_FD_109709 | JGI IMG/M metagenome (GOLD analysis project Ga0154020, IMG submission 109709) | Active sludge microbial communities from wastewater, Klosterneuburg, Austria - Klosneuvirus_20160825_MG | ecosystem: Engineered > WWTP > Aerobic digester > Activated sludge | place...
ATTTACAACAAGAAATCAAACTAAAAAAATGGAAGAAAAAAACCTCGAAAGTTTTTCCTTCCGAGGTTAATATTTAAGTAATTTTATAATCTAATCCGTGTCAACTTTTTTCAGGACTAGTCAATGATTTTTTTTTGGCCTAGCTTATTACTCACTTAGGAGTAACAATAATTCATCAGGCTTTAATGCTGATAATCCCTATCCAATGAAGCAGTTTTAGAATCGGATAAGTAAAATCTACTTCGTACCACTTCTGCGCGAAATTAATTGATTCGGGGTATTTGTGATGGTTATTCTGAAACAATTCTCCCATTAATAATAATCCAACAGGAGTTGTATTTACAGATTGGTCACCATTAGAATAATTCCTGTATCCTAGTTTATGTCCAAACCAATTTACCATAGCGCCTTGTATGGGGCCCATTAAAAAATGAATTGGTAATAAGAATAACCAGAACCATGACAATTCAAAATATTGGATCATTAAAACATAAAAAGTGATGTAAACTGCCACCCATAATAGGCGGACAATATTGCTCTCGCCAAATTTATCCAAAGCTTTCCAAGTAGGAAGATTTTCAGAGAAACGCGTTTCAGGAGTGCGCACCCCGGTATTAAAATCGTTATATATCTTTTTTGTTTCCCACATCATTTGAAATATATCGCGGAAAAAATGCGGTGAATGCGGATCCTTTTCAGTGTCGCTGTATTCGTGGTGCATACGGTGCATAACGCCATAAGCACGCGGTACTAAAAAAGAAGAACCCTGGAAAAACCAGGTCAGGAAATAAAAAATCCGTTCAGTAGTTTTGTTCATGGTGTACATCTGATGCGAACAATATCGGTGAAGAAAAGCCGTGTGGAAAAACAAAGATAAAAACCAGTGTAAAAAGAAAACGAGAAGTATCAAGTACATATTTTAAGTTTAAATCGCAAAAATACACTTATTAATTGTGATTTAACCTTTTATCATATAAAACATGATAATATTCATTCATACCAAATTACTAAGCAAATCGTTAAATATATACCGATGAATGGAGAAATTTACCTGACAAAATCGTGAGAAGAATTAGATTTTTATCCTTTCCAGATGGTCTTGTTTCCAAAACCTGCTGTATTATCGGTAAATTTTATGCTGGTGAGTTTAACAGCCCATAAGTATCCGGGCATCACCATAGCAAAAGGATATTTTAAATAGTATTGTTTTGACAAATCAAATGAGTTGAGTTTTTCGGTTTCGATAATCTCGCCTTTAAACTGAATACCTTTAATTTTAAGCGCGTCGAGTTGCTCAGGTGTAATTGTTCCTGCCACCTGACTTTTCTTGCCTGTTAAAGCAGAATGCTCTGTTCCCTGGGTAGATTTAATAATTAAAACTTTATTTTCCTTATCGAAAACATAAAAGCAACTGATGCAATGCGGTTCGTTTTTTTCATTTAAAAAGCAAATGCCTGCTACCCTATTCCCCTCTATAAATTCTATTATATTTTGTTCCATTAAATTTGCTTTTTGCTAATGAAAAACACAACTAATTATTTTTAACTCGCAATTGTCTGCGTTTTTGTGCCTTGGCATATTGGGTTTTTTCTTGGGCACTTACCGGCTTTACCGCCGGAATTGTTGTGGCATCGCCATTATCGTCGATTGCAACAAATGTAAAATATGCCTCGTTTATTAAGTATGCTTTTTGACTCAGAATTTTTTTTGCCCAGGCTTCAACAAAAATTTCCATTGACGAATTAAACGCGCGTGTGATTTTTGCATTAATGGTAATGATATCTCCAACTTTTGCCGGGTGCTTAAACTTTACACTGTCAATTGAAGCTGTTACACAAATTTTTTCAGCGTGATTCTGCGCACAAACCGCAGAAGCTATGTCCATCCACTGCACCAATCTTCCACCTAACAAAAAACCCATTGGATTGGTATCGTTAGGGCAAACTACCTCGGTTACAATTGTCTCAGAACTTTTCGGAAATTTACTTTTCATAATACTTATTCAGGCAATTCAAAAGAAGAATCCCAAACTGTTCCACCTTCAAGTGCCGAAAATTTTATTTTTAAGTAGGCTGTATCATTAATGCTTACTATTTCGCGCTCCACCACTTCGCTTGCGGGTTTTTCACCTGCTGCTACTTGATCACCAATCCGCAACATGAACGGATATTTAATTGTAATTTTTTCGTCTTCCGTAATTACCATTTTTAAAGCTTCTTCAAAAAGTACTTCCTCAAATCTTTCAATTAAAATTTCATCGTTCACTTCCTTTTTTCCATCAGGCGTCAACTTATTGGCCCAATTCACAAATTTCTCAACTGCCGCTACTTTTAAATCGCTTTTAATATAATCAGGAAACGGACTTCTGATATCGTCATGATCTTTAAACCAAAAATCTAACGAAACATCAATCATCTCCCGTTCAATATAATTCTGCTTGTTTAATATCAAATCTATTTCCATTTTTTTTAGCTAATTTATACAGGTTTTTCATTTACATTACTGACATTAGTCAAGTAATTTCCTGCAATATATCTGTTTTGAAAGTAATAGTGAAAATTTGTTGTTAAAAAGAATAAGGAAGTACTGCTTAATACGAACTAATTAACTGTGCCGCTCACGGTATTTTCCAATTCAATGGCTTTTGGGAAGAGTATATGGTTTTGAATATACAAATGAATATATATCTCCTCTTCCATTTCCTTTAATTTTGAATAGAACAACTTACAAATTTTACTGCTACTAGGTTCCGCCGAGTAATTATTTGAGAGGGTCCTGATTTTACTCAGCAACATATGTGTCTTATTATTCTCGAGCTCCATAAAATTTAATGCATTCGTAATTTTCCGGAACGGAGCTATGTCAATTTTTAAATCATTCTTATAAGCCTCAGTAATATTAAGTATATAAGGGAAAATGATATTATCCTCCTTAAAAATATTTTTATTGAGATTATCCCTCAATTCAACAAAAGCAGATAATAAATCAACCAACACTTTTGCTTCCTCAGGATTTTCCCTTACTGCAATTTGTCCTGACTCATGTATTAAAGGAAGATTTAAATGAAGATAACCATGGTGCTTATCCTTAATAATTTCAATGAGTTCATCCGGCATCATCAAATGCATGTTTTCTTCAGATGGCAAATTATCAGACAAGTGCTTTTTTAACTCATTAATCACTGTGTTCATATCCACTTCCAAATCTTTAATTGCTTCTGCAAGGGTTATCGTTCCATTACAACAGTAATCAATGCCATAATGAAAAAAAACCTTAGACGTGCTAATATTTTCCCTTACAATATCTATTACTAATTTGTTTGTCATTAAAATTGTGGACTACCCCAGCATAAAAATAAATTTATAATCCAGTTTAATACATGACTTACATCATTCGGGTGACCATTGCGTCGTTAAAGAGGTAATGAGTTTTATCAGCTCATGACATTATTATGACAATAGGCTACATACTTCGGAAAACAGGAAGTAAACCGGTAAAAATTAATAGAATAATAGTTAATTGAATCCAGACTTATTCAGGATTTAACAAGTGCTGCAGGCCTTTTTGTAGACACCTTATGTGATGCAATTCTCCGCAACTCCTTCTCGTCAATTAGAAGTATTTGTTTACCCTCAATTTGAAGAATATTTGAATCTTTAAATAATGCCAATGTTCTTATCACTGTCTCATAAGTAGTACCGGCCATATTTGCTATATCGGTACGTGATAAAATAATTTTAGGCTTATTTTTTATTTTCTTATCGTAACCAAAATGATCTATCAAACGTACCAAAATAATAGCAATCCGAACTTTTGGATCAAGAATAAGCAGTGTTTTCATACGCTCCTCCCCATCTCTTAATTCGTCTGACATAAAATTGATGAGATACACCGACATGTTTGGATTGGCCTTGATTATTTTTAGAAACACATCCATTGGCACCGAAGTAACCACTGTTTCAGTCAAAGTTTCGGCAGTAACAGGAAAATTTTTGGCATTAATACCACGATGGCCTAGTATCATTCCGTCGCCTGCAATACGGATAATTTTTTCTTCTTTCTCATTAAACTTTGATAATACTTTTACGGTGCCACTTTCAATAAAATAGATATACTTTACCGCATCTCCCTCAGAAAATATTCTTTCCTTAGCTCTAAATTTTACAATCTTATTGTTAAGCTCAAATACAGGGAGCCATTCCTTTGAACAATGTTTTTTTAAAATTTTTAATGAAAACATAAATGTAGAAATTAACCACCTATCATTATCATACTTCTGTTTTTCTGACTCATCTTCTGACCGGATTCACTGCTAAAATCATCAATTCCGCCCCTTTGTTTTTTCTTGTCGAAAACAGTTTCGGTTATTATTGGCAAAATATCTTCGCCGTTTCTTAATGCCTGCAAAAGATTGGTCTCTCCACCTGAAAACAAACAATTTTTTATTCTTCCATTGGCTGTTAAACGGATTCTGTTGCAAGTATCACAAAACGGATTACTTACTGTAGATATCATTCCGAAGTTGCCCTTAAACCCGTTGACGTTGTATTTCCTGGAGGTGTCGTTAAGACTATCAACTGCTTTTGAAATATTTTGTTCGCCGTAATATTCATTCGCCTTAGTTAAAATATCTTTTGCTGATACCGATTTGCTGCTGTCCCATTTATTACCTTGAAATGGCATGAACTCAATAAACTGTACAGTAGTTTTCCATTTCATTCCAAGGTTAATAAAATCAATAATCTCATCGTCATTGACTCCCTTAATCACAACTACATTAATTTTAGGAGAAAAACCATTTTGGAATAATAATTCGATATTGCCCATCACACGCTTAAAGTAATCGCGGCGGGTTATGGTGTTAAATTTATCTTCATGAAGGGTATCAAGACTGACATTAATTTTTTTGATACCGGCTTTTTTAAATGTTTCGAGATACTGATCCACCAAAATTCCATTGGTAGTAATGGCAATTTCAGCACCCAATTGACTTAATCTGATGGCGATGTCTTCAAAATCTTTTCTAACTAAAGGTTCACCACCTGTTAATCTGATTTTATTTACACCGTTGTCAACAAACACCTTGGCTATTGCCAAAATTTCATCCGCATTCATGATGCTTTCCGGCGGGCTTAGCTGAATACCCTCTGCAGGCATACAATAAAAACAACGCAGATTACATCTTTCTGTTAAAGAAATGCGTAAGTAATTATGAATTCTGCCAAATTTATCTGTTAACATAATAAACAGTATTAGTGATATTTTTTTTGTTTTTCTTTTATCACTGCAAATTCTTCTTCAGAGATTAATTTCTGGGCTAAAGGAAACAAGGTGTAGTCTTCGCGGTAAATATGCAACCTTAACAATTCTGTAAACTCCCTGCTGGTATCGTAAGCTGTGTCACAAATAAACATACGTGACTGAGGGTCCTTTATTCTGGTTGCTAAACCGAATAAATTAAATGATAATGTTCCCAACTGAATAAATTTCACATGATCATCTTCCATCACATCAATAGCTGTTTTAGGGTTTTCGCCGGTACTGTGTTCACCGGTAGCCATCAGCTTTTCGTTTAATAAAGGAAACAACACTTTATCTTCCTTTTCATTATGCAACAGCAAATTGCTATCGTAGTATTTAAAAAAGTCAGAGAAAGTAGCGTTGATTTCTTTAGATAAAACATACCCTGTAGTTTTATATTGCACAAGGGCATTTTCAAATTCTTCTATTTTTTTAATAGCAACCTTATGATCTTCCACAAGCTCTTTTAAAGCCTCAGGCATCGCATCGAAATTTACTGTTCCTTTTTTATCTTCATCATATACCGAAGGAGGATCGAATGGCGTACTGCCTTTCATTTCATCTAAACCGTGTTCTACATTTCTTGTTAAAGGGTCAACTTGATTCGTTTGTTTTAAGTCAATCATAGCGTTATGTTTAATTACAAATAACGGAAATTAATAAAATTTACATTATGATTTAAATCATTTATTTTACTGAGGTTTCTGTAATAGTGGATTCTTAGTAAAGGTAGTGTCTGTCAGCGTTTTGAGAAAGGCTACAAGGTCCTGTTTTTCAGTGGCCGTGAGGCCTAAACCAAACAACTTCGAGGGTTTTGTCATGATTGGGTCGAGGGTTGAACTGTGCTTTACTTTACTATTATAATGCTCTACCACATCATCAAGGGTAGCGTAACGGCCATCGTGCATATAAGGCGGGGTTAGTTCTACATTACGCAAAGTAGGGGTTTTAAATAAGCCCATATCAGATGGTTTACCTGTAATGTTATATCTGCCTCTTCCATCACCTGTAAATATGGAATCCAACCCGATATTATGAAATTTGTTGTCGCTGAATAAACCAATAGAGTGACAATGAAAACAATCTCCTTTTTCAGTAGTAAAAATAATGAATCCATTGAGTTCTGAATTATTAAACCAACCTGTATGCTGAAAAAATTTATCGCATAACGAATTAGATGAAACCAAAACCCTGAAAAATTGAGATAAAGCGTAAGCTACATTTTGTGAGCTGATTGTTTCAACATTATACACTTTTTTGAATTGTTCCCTATAGAATGATGAATTATTTAATTTGGCAATATTGGTATTAAAAAACTGTTCTACCTCGAAGCGCATAATATCTTCCATATTACCGCTGATTTTTCCATTCCACAAAAAGTTAGTATTCCATCCTAAATTTACATGTGGCAAGGAATTGGCAGCATATGATGAAAAAGCTTCTGCCGAGTTGTGGCAAGATGCACAAGCCCTCCCGTTATTCGATAAAATTGTATCGTAATACAAATACCGACCCAGGTTAATACCTTCTACCGTTAAAGGATTATCTGCAGGAATAACCATGGCAGGAAAATATTCGGGATAATTTGCAGTATAAGGCGTTAAAGTCGCAGGCGGCGTTGACGGCTCCGGAGTTTTGTCCTTTTTACAGCTGAGCGCAATAAAAATAAACGAAACAAGAACGCTAATTATTTTGAGTGAGCGTGAAAACATCTGACATGTTATTTTTAATTTTTAACATTGATACCGAATCCGACATCGTATAATTCTTTTCGAAATTTAAATTATAGATGTAAGGATTAGCGAATACTTCATTCACATTAAAGTAAAGTGAGTAATCGTGATTCCAGAATTTCTGATGCATGTTCTGACTTATTTTAGCCGTTACCAGATTTTCATTTTTGCCCAAATGTATTGCGTAGCCTTTCGATACATTTAATGTGTCGAGATAATGACCTTCTAATTTTATAAAATGATAACCGCCACCCATAAAATCAGGCCATGCCATAGCAAGATTGTCTAAAGTTGCTCCTAACGACATGGTTTTGTTCTTATCACTGTCAAGCCCAATTAAAAAAGTCATTTCATTGTATTCTGCTGGAGGTATTGAATCTAAACTAAAGGTACTTTTAGCTATGATTTTCGGATCGATATAGAATACTTTTTTAGAATTAAATACCGTACCATCCGCACTTTTTAAACTGATATTAGAAATGTAAAAGTTGGCTGTCTCAACACCGTATTTATTTCCGGCTGCGTTAAAATAATTAATGGTATCCCAAATCAATTGGTTAGAACCTGATTTCAAAGACACAGTAAATTTGGCCTTCGAATAAGTAGGCGGAATATCCTTCTTTAAACATGAAAAAAGAAAAAGGACTGCCGCACAAAGCAGCAGTCCTTTAAAACAATAAACAAACCTATGTGCCATTTTATTATAACAATTCGTTTCCAATTCTCAGAGCTCCTTATAACCCAATATTATCAAAGTTATGTTTTTCTTACAATTATTACTATGACTAAAGTCATTTAATTATAGGAGGACCAAAAAGGAAAGAACAATTGTTACAATGTGATTTTACATCTTTAAACCGCACTTAGGCCATGCAATCTTGCCCGGACGGATAATAAGTGATAAGTAAGCCCAATTGCTTTTTGGTTGTAAACTCACAGCTCCACGAATTTGTTTCAAACCATAAGAACCAAAAAACTGAGAGTACCCCGCCTGTATTGCTACACCTTCGCTATAATTATAACTTAATGTTGCGTCTACTTCACCACCTAAGTTGGCATCGAGTGCTTTAATAACTGTCATGTCGCGTGTATCTCTAATAGGTGCTGCTGCATTGAAATAGTGCCCGTTAACGCCCATTATTACTTTTTTGTAAGTATAGTGTACTCTCAAGTAAATATCCATTAAACCAACTGAGTTAACGTGATTGCCAACATAAAAATAATCCATGTATCCGTTAAAACGGTGATTCGTTCCATAGAATGGGTTGAAAGCATGGTTGGTATTGATATACCCGTCTTTACGGCGTGTTCCGTCAGCATTTTTTCCATTACCTGTTGTGTCAGTTTGACTTTGTCCTGATAAGATTTCGCCACCAAGTGTTACCAAAAGTCCTTTCATTGGTTTATATCCTACTTCTGCGCAAGCATTATAAGCGCTTGTTTTAAGGTATTTTACTTCATTCGGAGTTGCAGTTGAAGATGGCGTAGCATCATCACCCATCTGATAATATCCATAAACCAAACCTTGCAATTTGTCGCCTTTGTATTCTGCGCGTAACCCCATTGTTTGGGTATACAAAATAACATTATTCTTCACACCTGTTACACCATTAAGATGTGTAAATGGCATTCCGTTATTCAGGAATAAAAAACTCACGTTCGTTTTTTTGATTTGCTTATTTACCCACAGATATTGGAATGAAGCATAGTTATTGGCTGCTCCATTCGTTACTGTATACGGGATGTTTTTATTCGCTTCTGCATTTTGATTATAAGCAGCTCCTAAGTGAATTTGCATAGTGCTATCAGTGTAGCTAAATACACCGGCATCGTGCCTGCGGGCCTGCATGGCCCAATCTAATCCTCCTAAAATACGGTCATCATCGTATGATAATACCTGACGGCCAACTTTAGCTTTGATTTTTTTTGTAAAAAATAATTCTCCATATCCTTCGAATAGCGAAAGTGCACCTGTGTTATCGATTACAGAATGCCCAACACTACCCCAGGTTCTTACGTCTTGTACCGAAACATAGAGTCTGTATTTTTCTTGCTTAAACTCACCATTTAATCTGGTGCGTTGTGAAATAAAGGCGCCTGCTTTCATGTTAGTGTCTGACAATGTTGAATAGCCATGACGGTATTCTCCTCGCGACATATATTGTCCGGAGAATGAGAATTGCGCTGTAGCTGTTCCGGAAATCAATAATCCTGCAGCTAAGCCACAAACTAGTTTTGTAATTGATTTAGTTTTCATAGGGATTGTGTTTTAAATTTAACTTGGTCGTTCGCATCCTTTGCTTTGATAATAATGCCAATTGATAACCGTACCAATCACAGAAAATACTATTAGTCCGATAAAGAAACTTTTTGCATTACCGGTTGCTGCAATTGCATTACCAATTAACATTGAAAAGAAAAATGGACCGTACGCTGCAACACCACCTGTCCAGCCTAATACACCTGCAGCCTGACGTTGATTTTCTGCGAAGATGATTGGATACTGACGGAAAGTTCCAGCATTACCTACACCTGTGAAGAAGAATAAGCCTAGCATTACAGCTAAGAACATTGGGAACTGATCCATGCTTGTTGGTGAAACCAAGCCCATACCTACTAACATGGCGCTACCAACAATTAATCCAACACCGGTTATAGTTGTTAATATAGCTCCGCCCACTTTATCGGCAATAAATCCAAATAACACGCGGCTTGCAGAACCAATCAACGGACCGTAAAAAGCATATACCAATGGATCCGGTGCATTAGGGAAATTTCCATATAGTGTTTTTATTAGCAAAGGAAATGCAGCTGCTAATCCCGAAAACCCACCGAAAGTCATTAGATAAGTAATCGTACAAAACCAGGTGTGTTTATTGCCAAAAATATCAAGCTGTTCTTTAAAGGAAGCTTTAACAGGGATACTACGCAGGTAGATCCAGCAAACAATACCCATAATAATAAGTAACGGTGCGTACCAAAAGGCAGCAGACTGCAAATAGATGTTTTTGTTTTTAACAGCTTTTGTAGCAGTGTCAAATTTGTTCATTACTTTCTCTGCAGCTTTTGGCGCAATTTTACTTACGGCTTTACCTTGTGCTTTTGCAGGAAGTGCTGCGAAGAAGGCTGCTTTATCTGTAATTGGAACAACACTCTTTACCGAATCTTTAATTTTTTTATCTACGTTTAAGATAATTTTACTTTGCACTGCTGTATCAAGGGTTGAGAAAATTTCTTTTTTCTTTTCAGCATCTATACCCGTAAATGTTGCTGCTGCCTCTTTTACATCGATGGAGGTAAACACCTCAGCTGCGCCATAAATAGCCACACCTAAAATTGCAGGTGTAACAAATTGCACTACCGATACCCCAAAGTTTCCGATACCTGCTTGAATACCTAAGGCGGTTCCTTTTAACCTTTTTGGGAAAAACATATTTGTACTTGGCATAAATGAAGAAAAGTCGCCACCACCAAAACCTGATGTAAAGGCTAAAACCATTAACACCCAGAATGGCGTTGTTGGATCCATAACCGCCAATCCAATTCCTATTACCGGAATTAATTTAATTAATGTGGCGATGGTAATGATGTGACGTGTTCCGTAAATTGGCAACAAGAATGTATGAATAATCCTTAATGTTCCTGCCGCTAGCCCAGGCATAGCTGCTAACCAAAATAACTGGTCGGATGTAAATTTGAAACCAATTCCGGGTAACTTTACTACAATGGCGCTCATCATGAACCATGTGGCAAAGGAGAGTGTTAATGTTATCGTTGTGATCCATAAAGTCCTCCAGGCAATCTTTTTACCTTCTGCTTCCCAAAAATTATCATCTTCAGGTGTCCATTTATCTAACCATGTTTTAGCCATAATTGTTTTTTTTATTTGTGGTTTATTTTTTTGTGGTTTATTTTTTATCTGACAATTCTTAAAATAGGACAAGGTGCATCTAGGAACACGTCGTATGTTCTGCTTCCCATCAATAATTTTCCTAATGGCGATGCCTTGTGACTTGCCAGTACAATCAACTCAGCACCTCTTTCTTTGGCAATAGTTACAATTTCGGCAGCTACATCACCCTGGCCAAACACAGCTTCAATATTTTTTACATTCAATTCTTTCATCTTTTTAGCTTCTTCAATCAGCATATTTTTGCCCTCGCTAATCCATCCATCTTTAATTGTCGTCCACTCTTTGGAGTCGGTTGCCAGTAAACCGGTGCTATGGAATTTTTCATTAACATAGAGCAATAGAAGTTTCGAGTCGGTTTTATTAGCTAAATATGCCGCTTGAATTCTAGCCTTCTCTGCCAATTCAGAATTTCCTACAGGATAAATTATTGTACGGTAACTGAAATCGCCATTTGATAAAGCCGGTTTCGCAATGACTTCGCCCGGTACATGATCATGAATTTCAAAGTCAATGGTTTCAGGTTTAACAATGGCTCTTCCGCCTTTATCTACCCAGGTTTTAGTCCATTTACGTTGCGCTACTCTTAATACAATAAATGCAATTAAGGCCAAAGCAGCAAAAGAAAGGAAACCATAGGCAAAAGAACCTGAAGTTTGTTTTGAAATACCCATTGCGTTCGGAATAAAACTTCCTCCTAATGCACCAATCTCGCCAATCATACTTCCTGCCACCGCAGTTGCTAACGGCCAGCGGAGAGGTACAAGCTGGAATAATGCACCATTTCCCGCTCCTAAGGCAGCGAAACAAACCATGAATAAAATTGTTGTGAGAACCAGTGAAGATTGCATACTGGCAATTACCATACATATAATTACTACACCAAATATGGCGGTTAGTGTGTTAACGCCTCCCCATTTATCAGATACAGCTCCACCTACCACACGAACGGCACTCCCCATTAAAGCTGCCAACATAGTTAATTGACCGGCTTCTACTTTACTTACACCAAACTGATCATGGAAATAAGTCGGAAGAAAATTTGATAATCCGATGAATCCACCGAAAGTGATAATATATATAAGGTTAAATGACCATCCGTCTTTTTCAAACAAACAACTTAAGTGTTCTTTTAGGGTTTGATGCTCTCTGTCGGGTGGCTCTTTAGCGAAAATAATCATCACCACAATTGGAATTAGCATAAACAATGCCGCCATACCATATACCGCTTGCCAACCGAATTTTGCAGCGAGCGGCGGGGCAAACAACATGGCTAATACTGTACCACTATTTCCGGCTCCGGCAATACCCATTGCCAAACCTTTGTATTTTGGAGGAAACCAGCCTGAACCTAAACTCAATGCCACACCGAAACTTGCACCTGCTATTCCTAATAAAACCCCCATCTTTAATACATCGCTATATGTATCTACTACATAATAACCGAACAACATCGCGAAAAATATTAAGGTCATTTCTACTAAGGCTGCATTCTTACGTCCGATATACTGCGCCAGTACCCCTAAAGGGAAACGCATGATCGCTCCTGCTAAAATAGGAACTGAAATCATGAATCCTTTTTGAGCCGGGCTCAAACCAAATTCTTCACTAATAAAAGGAGCCATTGCCCCGTTTAACACCCATATTGCGAAACAAAAGTCGAAATAAAGAAATGCCGAGAATAATGTCGGCGGGTGTCCTGCTTTTAAAAATGTTTTAAAACTTGCCATAAAAAATTGCTTTAATTTCTGGGAGTAAAATTATGAGTATGTTAAATAATCAAAAATGATGGTGGTCATATTTCTGGTTTTTCATCATGTTTGGTATCGGTAGTAGTTTGGTGATAAGTCCAAAAAAAAAACAAGGTTATATGATTGTAATCATAATTTAATTAAAGAATAGGAAATAATTTTGAATTCAGTTAATAATAAATGGCGGTAAGTAAATCCATACAAAACTATTTTAAAAGCCAAAAACTGGTGAAGGTTGCTAAAAACACCGTTTTATCTGATAAGCGTGAATTTGCCAAAGGTGTATTCATGATTAAAAAAGGGGCTGTAAAAATTTTTAATAATACCGGAAAAAACGATTTCATTTTATGGATTGGTTTAGACGGCGACTTAATTGGTGTTGATGCCGCTTTCTCTAAAGAAAAATCGAACAACTCTTATTTGTGTATTCAGAATTCAGAATTATACTTCGTGCCCTTTCAGGAATTTATTGATGAACTTAACAAAAACAAAAATTTGTTAGCTGAAATCATGCATTACCTTTCGGGTAAATCTGACGAGCTTGAAAAACGTATACTTAACATTAACCGCAAAAGCGTTACAGCTAACTTCGCAGAACTATTACTCTCGTTTAACCATAAAAACGTTCCTAACCTTATTCCTTTTGTAATTACTACCGGTGATGTTGCCAACCTAATTGGTACTACCAAAAACTATATTTACAAAACCATTCAGAGGATGGAAGATAAAGGCATAATTAGTTTTAAAGACCGCAAACTGCAAATCATCAATAAAGAGTTATTGCGACAACTTGTGCAGACCGAAAACTGATTAATCTTTTGCGCTTTATCCGCAATTCATTTTTCTAAATTAATTATACATTATATACCATGGGAACTAAAATGTTATATGACACCGAAAAAGCTTTCTCCTTAAAATCATACAGCGAGTTAAAAAGAACCCGTTGGCTTTTTCAACTCATGAATAGTCCTTTTGTGGTGAAAGTGCTAAGTGCCTTGCTTAAATTCTCCATTAAAATAGGATTACCTGTTAAAGGCGCAGTAAAAGCTACCATATTTAAACAATTTTGCGGTGGCGAAACCTTAAAAGAAAGTGCTGATGTAGTAAACACTTTATATAAAGCCAATGTGAAAACTATTTTAGATTACTCCATTGAAGGCGAAGAAAATAATGATGCCTTTGACAAAACATTGGCCGAATTGCAAAAAATTATTCATTATGCCAACAAAAACCCGGCTATTCCATATACCTGTATTAAATTAACAGGACTCGTTTCAACTCATCTGCTCGAAAAACAAAGTGCCGGCGAAACGCTTACTACTTCAGAAACCCAGGACTGGAAACTTTTTATTAAGCGGATGGATATTCTGTTTAACGAAGCCAAATCTAACAACGTGCCCGTTTATGTTGATGCAGAAGAAAGCTGGATTCAAATTATTATTGATAAACTGGCAGAAGAATACATGCTGAAATACAATAAGGAAAAGGCCATTGTGCTCACCACCCTTCAAATGTACCGCCACGACCGAATTGCCTATTTAAACTACTTAATTGATTTCGCTAAGAAAAACAAAATTACACTCGGTATTAAATTAGTAAGAGGTGCTTATATCGAAAAAGAAAACTTGCGCGCGCAACAAATGAATTACCCTACGCCTATTCAAACCGATAAGGCAGCTACCGACAATGATTTCAATAAAGCGGTGAGTATTTGTTTACAGAACATCGACATCATTATGCTCTGTGCAGGAACACACAACGAAGAAAGTAGTATTTTCCTTTTAGAAGAAATGAAAAAATACAATCTGCCTAACAACCATCCCAATATTTATTTCTCACAATTGTTTGGCATGAGCGATCACATTAGTATGAATTTGGCAGGTGAAGGTTATAACGTCACAAAATATTTACCTTATGGCCCTGTGAAATCTGTTGTGCCCTATTTAATACGCCGTGCCAACGAAAACACTTCCATTGCCGGACAAATGAGCCGCGAATTGGATTTGGTAAGTCAGGAAAAAATAAGAAGGGATAAATTGAAACTACTCCGTTAAGAATAAACAGCTGCTGAAATACCTGCGTCCTTCACTTTACTACAAATAGTATCCAGCATTTCCTTGCTCACTTTTTTTATAGTACCCGATGGCGGTTCCCTGTCGATGGTATAAAGCATAACGTGTGCCGGTTTTATTTCTTTAAGGTGTCCCAACCAGGCATTCACCTCAGCATCCGAAGTATTGTCAACATTTTTACCATTATGCAGGCCTGTCAAAAAAATAGTTTGAATGTAAAGTTCTCCGTGAAAATCTTTCAGCTTCTCAACATACCAGGAAATATCTTTTGAAGCACGCGGCTGATCAATTAACCTGAACAACTCATTGGTTCCCGCATCCAGTTTCAATACTTTAATATCAGTTTTTTGCAAAGCCTCAAAAACATCTTTGTTACCTATAAGCGTGGCGTTCGACAATACCACTAATTTCACATCCGGAAAATACTGATTGCGCAATTGAATGGTCCCATCAATAATCTCGCTGAAATCAGGATGCATTGTCGGCTCGCCATTACCTGCAAATGTAATGGCATCAGGCTTAACACCGTCTTCTTTCATCCCCTTCAATTTAACATTAATTGCATCTAAAATGTCGGTTTTGTTATTAAATTTATTAGTCACATTTTTTAAGTCCGTCCACCCGCATTCGCAATAAATACAATCGAAATTGCATATTTTATTGTCGAGCGGTAAAAGATTAATGCCAAGAGATAATCCAAACCTCCTGCTTTTAATAGGACCGAACGCTATTTGATCAAATAATATAGACATTGAGAATTTTGTAAATTAAATAACAAATTACAAAAAAAACATGAGCAAAGTCATTAAACATATTTCTTTTAAAAAGTTTCTTATGATGAAAGCTGAAATGTTAGAAATATTATTAATAACTACATATAATTTGAACCACCACACTCTTCCTTTTAAAATAACTTGCACTAAAATATTTGAATATGATTTCGGTGAAACACAAAAAAACAACTAAAGACAATGTAAGTACTTATACTTACGCTGAAGCATTCGCTAAATGCCTTATTTATTTTGGAGGAGACGAATTAGCTGCTAATACCTGGCTTAGTAAGTATGCCATGAAAAACAAAAAAGGTGAATTCCTTGAATTAACCCCGGACGACATGCATTTACGCATGGCCAAAGAATTCGGACGTATAGAAAGCCAGTACAAAGAAAAGGTACATTTAAACGGTGCTTTCAAACACCTTTCTTATTACGGCCAAAACCGAAAAGAAATGGACACCGAATACATTTATAATTTATTCAGAAATTTTAAATATGTTATTCCGCAAGGAAGCGTGATGTCGTCACTTGGCAATAGCCATGTTATTGCTTCCTTATCTAATTGCATTGTTTTACCTGAAATTTATGATTCATACGGTGGTGTTTTTTATACCGACCAACAAATGGCTCAACTCTTTAAAAGAAGATGTGGTGTTGGAATCGATATTTCTACTTTACGTCCAAGCGGACAACAAGTATCTAACGCAGCAGGTACAACATCAGGTGCTGTTTCATTTATGGAACGTTTCTCTAACACCACACGCGAAGTGGCTCAAAACGGCCGCCGTGGTGCATTGATGATCACCATGGATATTGCACATCCTGATATCGAAAACTTTATTACCGTAAAACAAGACCTTAAAAAAATTACAGGCGCCAACATTTCTATTAAAGTGTCCGACGAGTTTATGAAAGCCGTGCGCGACAAAACACCTTTTACATTAAAATGGCCGGTTGATGCCAAAGAACCGCAAATCACCAAAGAAATTGATGCCACAAAATTATGGCATAAAATAACTACCTGCGCGCATAACACCGCAGAGCCTGGAATTATTTATTGGGACCGCCAGCACTACTACTCTACTTCATCGGTTTATCCTGATTATAAAAACGTATCAACAAACCCTTGCTCTGAAATTGCCATGCAGGGTGGCGACAGCTGCCGCTTAATGGCACTTAACTTGTATAATTTTGTTGAAGATCCGTTTACACGCGATGCGAAATTTAACCACGAGAAATTTTATCAGGTAAGCTACGAAGCACAACGTTTAATGGACGACCTGGTAGATTTAGAATTAGAAGCCATTGAAAGAATATTAGCAAAAGTAAATGCCGACCCTGAACCTGATTTTATTAAAGAAGTTGAATTAAAAACCTGGAAATTATTATACGATGCAGGTAAAAAAGGAAGAAGAACAGGATTAGGATTTACTGCATTGGCCGACACCATGGCGGCACTGGGTTTAAAATTCGACAGCGAAGAAGCTTTAGCAGCAACTGAAAAATTAATGAAGGTGAAATGCGAAGCAGAATTTGATTGTTCAATTGATTTAGCAATTGAAAGAGGACAGTTTGAAGGATTCTCGCCGGCTATCGAAAAAACATCGGAGTTTGTTCAGATGATGGAAAAAGAAATGCCTGCCATCACTGAGCGCATGATGAAATTTGGCAGAAGAAACATTTCAATAAGCACTGTGGCACCAACAGGCAGCATCAGTATTTTGGCTCAATCTTCTTCAGGTATTGAACCCGTATTTTTATTAAGCTACAAACGCCGTAAAAAAGTAAACCCGGGCGACAAAAACAGCCGAGTTGATTTTGTTGACAATTTAGGTGATTGCTGGCAGGAGTTTGTTATTTACCACCATGGCTTAAAAGAGTGGATGAAAATAACAGGAGAAAAAGAATTAGAAAAAAGTCCGTATTACAATTCAACTGCCGGTGAAATTAACTGGGAGAACAGAATTAAATTACAGGCCATGGTACAGAAATACACCACGCACAGCATCAGCTCAACCATCAATTTAGCATCAGACGCAACTGTAGAATTGGTTGGCGACATTTACATGAATTCATGGGAGCAAGGTTTAAAAGGTATTACAGTGTACCGTGATGGTTCACGTGACGGCGTGCTGGTTTCTGAAACAGCTAAGAAGAGCACAGAATCATTGGCCGAATATGTACCGCCAAAACGTCCGCGTAAAATTGATGCATCTATTATGCGTTTCATGAACCATAACGAAAAATGGATTGCCTTTGTTGGTATTATTGATAATAAGCCTTACGAAATATTTACCGGTAAAGCCGAAGATGCATTTGTGTTACCTGATTGGGTAAGTAAAGGCTGGATTATTAAATCAAAAACAGAATCTGAAAAAAGCCGTTACGATTTCCAGTATTTAGATAAAGACGGATACAAAATTACCATTGAAGGATTATCGCGTTCGTTTAACCAGGAATACTGGAACTACGCCAAATTAATTTCGGGGGTAATACGCCACGGTATGCCAATGGTACATGTAATTGAATTAATTGAGAACCTGAACTTATACAACGAAAGCATTAACACCTGGAAAACCGGCGTTGAGAGAGCCTTGAAACAATTTATTCCTAACGGTACACAGGGAAAGGACAAATCGTGCCCAACCTGTAACGACCCTCACGGATTAATTTACGAAGAAGGCTGCTTAAAATGTAAAAGCTGCGGTTACTCTAAATGCGGGTAATAAAACCCTATTGTTTTTTGCTGTTTAATATAAAAAAGCCCCGCCAATGCGGGGTTTTTTGTTTAATAATTTGTATCTTTATTAGTAGCGGCATTAAGCATTTACAAGCGTTTGTTTGTGGTGCTTAGCCGGTAGTTAGCACCAATGCGCAGACAGACGAGCATGTTCAGACAAACTCTTATAATTTTAACATTCCTCTGCTTTCTTTCTTGCTCTGACAAAGTAATAATGCGCAGACGAGTTCGTAATACAATTAATGCCTGCGGTTATACTTCGGACACAAATAAAATGTTCAACTCGACGAATAGCGAATTACAAATCTATAACCTTAAACCAAAAGAAACTGTAGCGGAAATTGGTTTTGGTACCGGTTGGCTGACAGGTGTTATTTTAATTAAACACGACAGTTTAACTTATTATGCTAACGACATCGACGAAGCTTCTTTAAAAGCAATTGACCCAATAACAAAAAAGTATTTAGCTTTAAGGAAAACTCCGAATACAAATAAACTTATTATTGTAAAAGGGACAACGGCTAAAACAAATCTACCCGCTAATTCGTTTGACAAAATAATTGTTCGGGAAACATTTCATCATTTTGAATTCCCGAACGAAATGTTGCAAGACATTAAAGTTCTCTTAAAAACATCTGGGACACTTTTCGTTTATGAGCCAGCCGTTGAAAAAACTTTCTTTAGCAATGAATGTGGTTCAAATAACTATTCAAAAGCAGACCTTCTCAAGTATTTTGCTGACAACAACTTTACACTTATTGCTGAACACGATCTTTTTGACAGTCCTGGAAATATTCCTTCTTGGTGGGCAACTAACCCGACTAAAATAAGACCGAAAAAAGTATTTGTGTTCAATAAGTATTGACCGCAGACCATGTGTTAACGGACAATAACGCACTGTTACTAACAAACATACAAAATACCCTGACAAATTAACAAGACAAAAAGTTTCATTATGACGTTGGACATAACAAAATCGGTAGATATCATCGAAACAATGGAAAATTACATTGCCAAAGTAAGACCTCGACCTGAAATCAGACCCATGCTCGACCTCGGTTACGAAATTAAAGACCAAAGTGTTTTCTTGCACGAAATCCGACCGAAATGGAATGACCCAAAAATTATTCAGACTCACGATTATGCTAAAGCGACATTTGTTAAAGAAAAAAATATTTGGAAAATTTATTGGTTGCGTGCAGACCTAAAATGGTATGCATACGACCCAAAGCCTACCGTTAAACAACTCAGCGACTTTCTAAAAATTGTTGACGAGGACAAACATCATTGTTTTAAAGGCTGACAAAATAAATGTACGGACAGCAACAGATAAACTGTGTGCAGCGGCCAAGTTATAACACGGGTTTTAATCCATTTTTTGCGTGTTAACGCTCAAATGCGTAACTTGACATAGCAAAAAACTACGCCTGCTTAGAAACCGTTACCGGCAAAACTTGACAGACATTAATAAAAATAAAATATGAGTTTAGTAAATGCATTTATCAATCAAATCGGCCGAGAAATCGGACACGACGTTTATAGAAGTGCGAGAACTCGTTCTTCAAAACATATTCCGATTGCTACTTTCAACGACTTTAACGACGATTTTCTAACCGAAACAAAAAGTTTTGAACTAGCTGCTTATGACAAAGTTAGTGTAAGGAATTTAATCAACCTGATTGAGAAATCAGAAAACATTAATCCAAAAACTTTTAATTGGCAAGAATGCTATTTAGAACTTGATAATAAAATAGATTTTTGTAAAGAACATCTTGACAAGGAACATCAAGAAAAATTAGAGGCCTTAGACAAAGATAACGCAATGAATTTTGCTGTTGCAAAAGAGCGTCATAAATCCTTCATTGCTAAAACAATTGAAAACATTAAAACTGAAATTACAATTAACGAAAACAGAAGTTTAGTTCTTGCTTTCGCGCTTTCGCTTTTAGGCTTAAATCCCCTTTATTACAAAATGAATTTTGGTAAAATATTTGGCCATCTGTTTGGCGCAATCGTTGGCGGTATTTGTTTTTACTATGGTTACATCACTCTTATAGACCCAACAATGCATCATGGTAATTTACCACTTAACACCGACTCCGAAATAAATAAAATCAAGAATGTTGGTATTGCAATTATGGTTATAGGCCTTGTTTTCTACTTGCCAGTCTTGATAAGTTCAATTAAGCGAATAATTTCTGTTCAAAAATTAAACTCCAATAACCAAGATACATTAGTTACTTTAATAAAGTATTTAGACGATTTAAATAAATTCAAATAATTATGAAAAAAATAACTCTTTTGCTTTTGGTTTCATTCGCTCTTTTCTTTACTTCTTGTGAAAAGAAAAAACAATGCGAACAAGTAAGAACTGGTTGTGTATGTGTTGATAATACAACTTCTACAGCGACAGGTAGTGGTGCTTGTTCTGGGCATGGCGGTGTTAAAGAATGGACTACAAAGGAAGAATGTAAATAATTTAAAATGGAAAATATTGAAGAAAGTAAAGAAAAATTAAATTTTTTAAACCTTTTAATTATTATTCTTTCCTTTTATGTTTTAGGTTCTCTCGTTGTCGACACTTTTTTTACACTTCCGATTGAAATTGGTAAAGTATTAAATTACGTTGATAATTTTATTTGCGGTGTTTTTTTGCTTGATTTTATTATTAGATTCAGACAAGCTGAAAACAAATTGCAATTTATGAAATGGGGTTGGATAGATCTTATAGCAAGTGTTCCAACACTTGATTTTATGCGTGCCGGCAGACTTTTAAGATTAATCCGGCTAATAAGAATTATTAGAGCTTTTCGCTCAACCAAGCATATTGTTCAACATGTTTTCAGAAACAAAGTTCAAGGTACATTAACCTCCGTCGCAATAATTGCGGTTCTAATGCTTCTCTTTTCTTCAATTGCAATTTTACAATTTGAAACTGATCCAAATAGCAATATAAAGTCAGCCGAAGATGCAATTTGGTGGTCTTATGTAACAATAACAACTGTAGGCTACGGAGACAAATATCCCGTGACATCTGAAGGCAGAATAATTGCAGTAATATTAATGACGGTTGGCGTTGGACTTTTCGGCACCTTCACGGCTTTTGTTTCCTCGTGGTTTGTAAAAAGTAATGTGCAGACACCCGATAAGCAAGAATAACGGGTCAGCCACTAACAACAAATTCACTTAATGAGTAAGTACAAGGTCATCATTCGGTGCGGAATAGCGGCCGCTTCGCGAATATTTTTAATTGCACAACTAATTATGTTTGGTATCTTCAATAAACGTTTGTGGGTGAAGAAAGGTGGTTTTTCAAAGTCCGCCGATCGCCAACCGTGAAACCGTTAGCAGGCATACGTGGACAGACCCTCAGACTTCAAAAAAATTTGTTAAAAGACTTGCTATCTGTTACCTAATTAGGTAACTTTGACTAATGAGCGAAAACTTCATCCGGACAATTTATGTTTATGGTGACGACTTTTGGGTCTTCTATAACGCGCAGACAAACCAAGTTCAGAACAAAATTGACTGGGTTATTGGTTTAGTACGGACATTAAGAATAGTTCCAGAGAAGTTTTTCAAACATATAGAGGGTACGACCGGACTTTACGAAATGAGAGTTAAGGTTGGCAGTGATATCTTTCGCATCTTTTGTTTTTTCGACAAAGGACAATTGGTAATTCTGCTCAACGGCTTTCAAAAAAAAACCGACAAAACACCCCGACAAGAAATTGAAAGAGCTGAACGTTTAAAAAAACAATATCATGAAGAGCAAAAAAAGAAGTAAGTTAGTTTCCTGGAACAGTCATTTAGACAAAAAATACGGGAAGATTGGTACTGCGACAAGAAATAAGTACGAGGAAGAATTTGAATCCTTCAAAATCGGGGTTCTTATTCAAGAAGCCCGAGTTCATCAACACTTGACACAAGAAGAACTGGCTTTAAAAGTTGGTACTACAAAAAATTATATTTCAAGAATAGAAAATGACGCCAGCGACATCAGACTTTCGACTCTAATTCGAATTATTCGCGAGGGACTCGGAGGACACTTGAAATTAAGTTTTGATTAACGCTCGACACGCTAACACGGGGCAATTGCGTCAGCGAGCGGACGAGGGAATATAAACAGTTGTGCAATTAATAAACATTGTGCATATAGACAATTTGTGTTCCAAAACCGCCACTTCTCTTAGCCGCAAACCGTTAGCCGTAAAGTGCAAATGAATTTTTTTTAGACAATAACATTTCGTTTGAAGCTAAAATTTATTATCTTTAATAATGAAACGTTTCTTACTTGTAATACTTTTCTTATCTGTTCGTTTAGTAAAAGGCCAGCCGACTTGTTCTTCAACTAGTACACTTGGGGATATATTTTATCCAAATACAGTATCCACACCGACGACCCCTCCAACCAATTTTACTCAGTTTTTATGTGGGCCCAATACAATTGTTTATGATACGCTGCCAATTGGGTGTTTATTTGTTCATGTAAATACCGGCTGTACTTTGTTTTATAGTAGAGGCTGTCCTACACTCAATGTAAATGCTGTTTGGCTCAAAAACAATTCCACAATAAATGTACTCCCTAACTGTCCTCCTAATTCGCTTAGAATTATTCATGAACCTTTAGCAATCATAAACAATCCTGCTTCAGTTTCAATTTGGTTAGTCCCATGTGCCTCTTTATCTTTTCCGGCTATAAATTGTTCGACCGGAATCAATGAACAAAGTAATCAAGAATCACTTTTTTTAGTTTATCCAAATCCTTCTTCTTCGGAAATAAATATTGAAACCGTGAATTTCCATTACAACACCGCTGACATTTCCATCTTCAATCAACTTGGGGAATTAGTACTTCGTAAAAGAGACTGGCGCGTTTCGGAAAAAGAAATTAAAATCGACGATCTTTCTGGAGGACTTTATTTCATTCAAGTGAAAACCATACACGGACAACAGACTCAAAAACTTATTGTCGACAACTAAAATTATGCCAAGACAATATACCATATCGGACATGCAAGAATACGCTAAGCACTCCGCTGGAAAATGTTTGAGCAAAGACTACATTAATTCCGAGACACCTTTAAAATGGCGGTGCGCAAAAGGACACACTTGGGACGCCACTTTTCAAATCATTAAACAGGGCGGCTGGTGCAGACAATGTGAAAGGGAAAGAAAAAAAGAATATGCCTTAGAAAACATTAAGGCAATCGTTGCTAAACATGGCTTCAAATGTTTATCAAAAGAATATATTAACGACGCTACTAAATTGCAATTTCAATGTTCTGAAAAACATATATGGACAGCTTCACCAAATAATATCAAAAAAGGCAGTAAGTGTCGTAAGTGCGCAGACAAGCAACATGGTCTCAAAAAAAGAGACAAAATTGAAACGTTTTATAAAATCGCAAAAAAACATGGTGGAAAATGTTTATCTACGGTTTATACTCTGAATCATTTTAAATTAAAGTTTCAATGCGCCAACGGACATGTTTTTCAAACAGCCGCAGTAAATGTTAAGACCGGAAGGTGGTGTCGAAAATGCGCTTATATAAATAGAGCTAATAAACAAAGGCACTCGCTTAAAATGTATCGTGAAATTGCTGCAAGCAAAGGTGGAAAATGTTTATCAAAAGTTTACATTCATAGCCATCAAAAACTTGAATTCAAGTGCTCCGAGGGACACAAGTGGTTTGCGATGCCAATATATATAAAAAAAGGCCATTGGTGTGCAACTTGCGGACATCAGAGACGACGAAAAAAATCACAATGACAAAACCTATATATTCGGACACCTACAATAAAATTGCGGGTGAGCGCTCAAATGCGTAAATGAAAAATCAAAAAACTAGGCAAGGCCTGAAAACGTTACCTGCAAGCCGTAAGGACAAAACCCGTCGACAAATGGACTTGTTTTTTTCAGCGCGGACAATACTTCCTTTTCAAACGCTGCCATAGAATCTGGTAAATATTTTGCGGCGGCAAACGGAAATCCTCCTTTCGATAAATTCACACTCCTCAATTTTCCTGCAAAAGCGTATAAACGCTTTAACGCCTCTCTTTATGCAGACTTAAAATATATTTAACATTAAATTTTGTTTTCGGTGACAGCTTCTCTGTAAAATAAATTTCAGCCCGTAAGAATCCTTCAAATTCAGACCCGCCTGTTTCCTTTTCGGTTTTTAATCTAAGTAAATTCGGTAATATTTCTCCTTGACTATCTAGTGACTTGTATTTAATTATGACAAATATACTAAATGTTACGGCCAACAGATAACAGCAAATTCGACCAATGCGACGGGACATGGTCATCGAGCGCGCGCGGACATTTGCAACTTCGCGAATATATTTTGCACCTTGCTAATAATCATTTATCTTTAATTAACCTTTTGTGCGCATCGACAGTTGAATGTTACAAGGCCAAACTGTGTAAACCACGAAGCCTTTCGGTATTGTTAGTAAACATCGAAATGAAATACTCTTAAAAACTAAAATTGGTAAAAGACAACAAAATAACAACGATTGAGGAACAAAAGCACCCTGGCATTTACACAATAAGCTTGTTCTCCAACGGCATCATCGAAATATACTGGGATCCCGCCATTGAAGAGGTAAAAGTTCACCATCTTCAAAAATTAAAAGAAGTTATTAAAAACTTCGGCGGAGGTAAAAGAATGCCGGTGTTTATTTCCACTTTTCCCTTTATGGATGTTTCTATCGAAGCTAAAATATTTGCAGCTTCCGACGAAGGACAGGAATTTACTTTAGCAAATGCTGTTCTTGTCGACAATCTTGGTAAAAAATTAATGTTCAATTTCTTTCTTAATATTAACAAACCTAAAACCCCTACAAAAGCATTTCATACAAAGGCAGAGGCAATTAAATGGTTGATGCAAATTAACAATGAACTATAATTCCGCAACATTCTCCCATAACAATTTAATGTAAACGCACGGAATGTGCGATAGCGGGTGGAACGGCAACACGCGGTGAGCGAAATTATGGCCGCTAATTGTTTGGTATTATTAATAGAACATTTGAGGGTATAAGCCATGACGCACAATAAAGCCCGCAGGATGCCAGCCCCGAAAATGTAAGGAGTGGCCTTTGTATTATCTCAAGTCAACTGTCTTGTTATCATAATATTACAAAAATGACAAAACAACAAAATCGCGAGATTTTACCATAATCTCGCAATTTTTATTTAACTTTGTTAAAATTTGTAGTATGCTAGAAAAAGCTCCAACACATAAACAAGAACCCTCTACAATAAATCTTTTAGTGAAATTACAGCAAAATGGAATCTTAAAAGAGATACAAGATGACTACTTGTATTGGGATAAAATTAAATACAAATCCAAAGAATACTCGCCTCAAAAATTATGGAATGCAGTTAAACTTCATCGCTTTATAAAAGGAAACCGGGTTAAATTTGGAAAACAGGATTTTAGTTTTGTAATAACGGACTATATTCAAAGAGGCCTACACCAATTCGATATGCATATAGGCGGAACTCTTGGTAGCAATATTGGAATTGCGGAAACAGATAAAACTAAATTTATCATAAGTTCAATCATGGAGGAAGCTATCTCTAGTAGCCAAATGGAAGGCGCAAATACTACTAGAAAGAAAGCGAAAGAAATGATTCAAAAAGAACAAAAGCCAAAGAACAAGTCGGAACAAATGATTATGAATAATTTCATAACCATGAAACATATTATTCAACATAAAAATGAAGAAATAACTCCTGATAAAATTCTATATATACATAATCTCATTTCAAATAAGACTTTAGATGATACTGATGATGAAGGTAAGTTTAGAGATAATGATGAGGTCTACGTGGTTAACCATGTTGATGGTGAAGTAGTCCATGTGCCACCACCAAAGAAAGAATTAGAAAGCTTAATACAGGATTTATGTGTGTTCTTTAATACTGACTCAAATGACTTCATACATCCAATTGTAAAAGGATGTATTATTCACTTTATGATCGGCTGGATTCACCCATTTACCGACGGAAACGGGAGAACTGCCCGAGCTTTATTTTATTGGTATATGCTGAAAAAAGGATATTGGTTAACAGAATATTTATCAATTTCGAGAATTATTAAAGACACCAAAGGTCAATATGAAAAGGCATACCTTTATTCAGAGACAGATGATAATGATTTGAGTTATTTTATAACCTATCATATAAAAACAATGGAAAAAGCCTATGAGGCATTAAAAGAATACATAACCCGCAAACAAAAAGAAGTTTTTCAAGCTGCGAAATTTATGAAGATTCCATCGGTTAATGACCGGATGGCTCAAATACTAAAGATTGTAAATGATGATTCCGATAGAATTCTAAATTCTAAAGAGATAGAGTCACGATTTAATATTTCAAATTTTACAGCAAGATCTGATTTGAAAACGCTAGTTAATTTAGGATTTTTAGAAATCATACAAGTAAATAAGAAAAAGCAAAACTTTATTAAATCGAAAAACTTTGATAAAATTCTGAATAAGTATAAATTATAAAAATGAGGTTAATCTCAAAAACATCTAACGCCAACCAAGAAGCCATTAGGAGTAAGTTGTAAAAACATGAAAACAATATTAATATTCACCATCATTCTTACAAGCTTAAACACGTTTGGCCAATCAGAAATATTGCTTGAGCCAGACTATGCATGCCGGGCTTGTTTGGAACATCCTAAGTTACCATCACCGGATACATTAGATTGTTACCCACCAACAACCAAAAAGTGGTTAGATATCGTTAACACAACATTTGAAAAGTTGTACAAAAAACTCGCAACTGAAGAAGGAAATAAATTATTTGGAGATCAAAAACGATGGGAACTTCATATGAATGTTGAGTTTGACCAATATAATTTAATAGTGGCAGACAAAGAAAAACCAATTTCACAAAGAAGGAAAGTTGTTATTACGCAGACCAAAATAGCAAAAGAAAGAGCTTTGTATTTATTGAATTATTTAGAAACTGTAAATAAAAAATAACCAACCACCCTGCACTCAGTGATGCGGCCAACTTGCCTTGAAAAATAAAAACAAATAGAAAATGGAAAAAGTAATAATTGCTGAAAAACTAAAATTGTTCTCAGAACATTGGAGTCCGAAAATTGTTGGAGAGTTAAATGGGCAACACATTAAACTGGCCAAGTTACAAGGCGAGTTTGTGTGGCACACACACGACCATGAAGATGAGATGTTTTTAGTACTTGAAGGTGTATTGAAAATAGAATTCCGCGACAAAACCATTGTGCTCAACAAAAATGAATTTCTAATTGTCCCTAAAGGCATAGAACACCGGCCTTTTGCAGAAAATGAAGTTTCCCTTATGCTTTTTGAACCCATTTCTACTTTGAATACAGGCAACACTGAAAGCGAATTAACCAAACACACTTTAGATAGAATATAAAGGATGACGCCGCCTGACAACTAATAGAACTAATCTGGCGGACATACCCTTAGCCAACATTTTGTTTTATCACTTTAATTTTCTATATTTAATAGATCAATTCTATTGATGATGCGCATACTCACTTTTTTTATTTTCTTAAGCAGCTTATATAATGTTAGCGGGCAAACTTATTTTGCTTTTCCGGATAGCAACTGCGTTTGGTCTGTTGAGAAAGAAAAACATTTAATTAAAGGCGATTCAGTTTTCAACTCGATTACATATAAAAAATATTACACAACAACTGACACAAATTTGACGATAGCCTCACTTCAATTTGTAGGTTTGGTTCGGCAAGACAAACCGAACAAAAAAATATTCGGAATTGCGAGCACATACACTACAGAAGCTTTAATGTATGATTTCAATTTAAATGTTAATGATACAACAAGAGTAAAGCCTTTACTTAATATGTTTTCGTTAACAGACAGAAGACTAAAGGTGACTGCCAAGGATAGTATTCTTATAAATGGACAATATCGAAAAAGACTAACAGTAAAATCTAATGTTCCTTTCGGCCCTTCATTAACAGAAACTTGGATTGAAGGAATAGGTAGTTCTTATGGCCCATTGTCTGCTGGTCTCGCTGATCCTCCTGCTATTTGTCCTTGTTTCCCTACCCTTTTATGTCAAAAAGTTAATACCCTAACAGTTTTTGTAAATCCTATTCATAATTCATGTTATAAGGCAGTTTGCACCGGAGTTGGTGTTGCGGAATCAAACAAAGCTTCTTTCTGGAAAATTTATCCTAATCCAACCTCCGACATTTTATTCATTGACATAAACGATAACATACAAAGTATTTCGGTTTACAATTCTAATTCCCAACTTATGCACGGAATTTCTTTTAATAAAACAAACCGGTCAATTGATTTTTCAAAACTCTCAGATGGTATTTACTTCATAAAAATTTTAACGCCTGATCAAATAATTACCAAAAGAGTTATTTTGACAGATAAATAATCTGAGTCTGGCCGGCAACCAATAACAGCAAATAAACCTCAGCAGATTATTTTAAATGAACATTTGTGACCGTCAATTGTTGTATGTTCAAATTGGCTAGCCTATGGGCTGTTATTCTTTAGGGCGGTCATCAAACAATGGAAACAGTATTAATCACCGGCGGCTCAGGACTTGTAGGCAGACACCTCAGTAAAAAACTAGTTGCTAAAGGATACAAAGTTACTTTCTTAAGCAGAACAAGTCAGCCAAACACCGACATACCCACTTATGTATGGGACTTAGATAAAAATATAATTGACAGGCAAGCCATTGCTTCAGCCGACTACATTATTCATCTCGCTGCTGCAAACATTGGCGACAAACGCTGGACTACTCAACAAAAACAGTTAATTATTGATAGCCGGGTAAAATCAACACAATTACTTTTTGAAGCCACAAAAAATATCAATAAAAAATTAAAGGCATTCGTTTCATCGTCTGCAATTGGTTATTATGGCGCAACTACATCAGAAAAAATATTTACCGAGACAGATCTTCCATCCAATAACTTTTCCGGTGAAACTTGCAGGCAATGGGAACAATCAGCAGACAATTTTGAAACATTGGGAATACGAACAGTGAAAATCAGAAGCGGAATAGTTCTGACAAAACATGGAGGCGCATTAGCAAAAATGGCAACACCCATAAAATTAGGAATTGGTTCAGCTATTGGCAATGGTAAACAATATATACCCTGGATACACATTGACGACTTATGCGGCATTTATATCAAAGTCCTCGAGGATATGCAAATGAAAGGCGCATACAATGCAGTAGCACCTGAACACCAAAGAAATCGTGATTTTATGGCGACCCTTGCCCGCGCTCTTAAAAAACCATTTGTCTTTCCTAATGTTCCCACGGTATTAATGAAATTACTCTTTGGAGAAATGTCAAGTATTATATTACAAGGTAGCAGAGTATCATCTGATAAAATAAGGGCTGCAGGTTATAAATTTCTTTTCCCTGATCTTAGCAATGCCTTGCAAGATTTGATCTAAAGTTCGCCACAATTTATCCTCTTTACACCACCCTAATAAACTTAATCATTAAAATTATTTTTTGGGTACACAACCATTAACACCTCACACTATCGCAACACTGAATAATAAACATCATGCCTTTAGTCATCTTTTTGAGTTCAGAATTTGATTAATATTGTATGAAAAAGCGGTGGTGGGTTTCACCTAAAAAGCCGATTAAACAGAAACTTAAAATAAATACTTATGAAAAAATATTTTTTTCTTCTCCTTGTAATGTCCGCAACTTTTTGCTTTTCTCAAGATAAAAAAGGTTGTGAAACTGTTGAACCCGCTTACATCAATCGTTTACCCGGTTATAGAATTAACTTCTGTGAAGAAAGTGAATATAAAGAGCCCGGATTTATATATTATACGGGCAGTCCGGCTAAGGCTATTAAAATTGAGAAGGGTGGTAAATACCGGAAAATTATATATTTTAAAAACGAAGGAGAAACAAGGAAATTCAGCAGCTCACAAATCCTCAATAATTACTTAAATGCTATTTTGAAAGTTAAAGGAGTTGAGCTTTCTAATAATAAAACCATGTTCAAGGCCAGTGTTGATGGAAAAGAGGTGTATTTACAAATTGCAGCAGGTAATTCTGCAGACGTGAGTAATTACATGGTGGAGTTACTTGAAGTGGAAGTTATGCAGCAAGATATTAAGATTGACATGAAATCTGCCATTGACAAGGATGGTAAAATAGCTCTCTATGGAATTCTTTTTGATGTGAATAAATCCACTATCAAATCTGAATCTGAAAAAGCACTTCAAACTGTTATTGAATATCTTGTTTCGGATAAATCGGTAAAAATTATCGTTGTTGGGCATACAGATAACACAGGTCTTTATGCGTCAAATATTACCCTTTCAAAAGAAAGAGCAAAAGCTGTGGTGGAATATCTGGTGACCAAAGGAAAAATTGATTCATCCCGTCTTATGTCGGAAGGCGTAGGCCCCTTATGTCCGGTCACAACCAATAACACACCCGAAGGGAAAGCATTAAACCGAAGAGTTGAAATTGTTAAACAATAAATAAGTGGACATTGTATAAATCCATTTAAAAAATTAAGTCTCATAAAAACAAAATACATGAAAAACAAATTATTATCCTCCGCTTTAATTATCCTACTCGCTTTATTAGGATTGAGTGATTTTACAATTGCCCAAACTATTTCGGGTGGTGGTTATCATTCGCTTGCCTTATGTAACAACGGAACAGTAAGAGCTTGGGGCAGAAACGCAAATGGGCAACTTGGTAATGGAAACTATATTGATAGCAATGTGCCCGTACAGGTTTTTGGTTTAACAAATGTAATTAGCGTTGCAGGAGGCGGACTACATTCGCTTGCACTTAAGAGCGATGGGACCGTGTGGGCCTGGGGAATGAATACTAATGGTCAGTTAGGAAACGGAAATAATACTACCAGTAATTTTCCGGTACAGGTAAATGGTCTTACAGGTGTAATTGCGATATCTGCCGGTGGAGTACATTCGCTTGCGCTTAAAAGTGATGGGACCGTGTGGGCCTGGGGCAGCAATATTTACGGCAGGCTTGGAAACGGAACAAACACCGATAGTAATTTACCTGTACAGACAAGTTCACTTACCGGAGTGATTGCTATAGCAGGAGCGGGTTACCATTCGCTTGCTTTAAAAAATGACAGTACTGTTTGGGCTTGGGGCTACAATAACAATGGCCAACTTGGAAACGGAAACTATTCTAACAGTAATGTACCTGTACAAACAATAGGAATTACAAAAGTAAAAGCTATTGCAGGAGGCGGCAGGTATTTTTCGGCTGCAGTTAAAAATGATGGCACTGTTTGGGCATGGGGTTCCAACGCATATGGACAATTAGGAAATGGCGCCATTTTTACCGGCACCAATGTGCCTGTTCAAGCCAGCTCACTTACCGGAGTTAAGAATGTAGAAGCAGGCGAATATTTTACTGTAGCGTTGAAAAATGATGGTACTGTTTGGAATTGGGGCCGTAACGATTTCGGTCAACTTGGAATTGGGAATAATACCGATAGCAGTGTGCCTGTTCAGGTTACCGGACTGACAGGAGTAAATACAATTGCAAAAGGCGAATTTTATTTCCACACTTATGCACTAAAGAACGACAATACTATTTGGTCATGGGGCAGTAATTTTTATGGTCAGCTAGGAACAGGTAACAACACTACCAGCAATGTAATTGTACAAATAACCAACACCTGTAGCATCATTGCCGGAGTTAATGAAACACTTATTGGAAATTTTGTTTCAATTTATCCTAATCCTTCTAGTGGCGTTTTTCAGTTAACAACCCAGCTTAATAATTCAGAAGTTGAATTGGTTGAGATTTACAATTTACTGGGAGATAAAATTTCCTCAATTGAAAAATTTGCAACGCCAATACAAATCAACCTTTCAGGAATTACAAATGGTGTTTATTTTATTAAATTGTATCACCAATCAGAAATCTATATTCAAAAAATAATCATTCAGTAAGCTCATTGAATAAGATAGTTTATTAATTTATTTATGTACCCCTATCACAACAAAATAAAACAGCGCATAAAAAATAATGAATTAGAAAGCTATGAGTATGTAGATAAATACAAAAATATAAGTCCTTGCTTGCTGTTGCGCTTTAGCACTGAGCCAAAAGTAAAGCCAATACGCGAGCATCGGTTTGAGGAGTACGAGGGGATCTTCCAACAAATTACAAAGAAATAAAAACAATACGGAGGAAAATACTAATACACTTTTCTCAAAATAAAAAAGCGGGCTTTGACCCGCTTTTTAAATTTAATGTTATTTGTTGTTACATGATGTGTGATACACAACTCTTCATCACAGTAAGTATTACTATAATTGCAATTACTAAAAGGAATCGTCCGTTCTGATCTGCAAATTTACTCACGCGGTCTTTGAAAGGTACATTATCAAAAGCATAACCCATGCTTCTCAATTTACGTTTCATCATGAAGATATAAAGCACCAATGCACCAACCACAAAAATAATTGCCCATATGAAAAGTTTCACACCCGTGCTTAAAGGAGCTTCTTTTACTACCGTTTTGGTTTCACCGGCCGGTGCAGCAGTGGCTGCAGCAGCAGGCTCAGGATTGCCAATGAAAGATAAGATAGCTTTAACGTCTTCGTCGCTTAAGCTAGCAAAAGGTGGCATCACCATTTTCCCACCCTCTTCAAAAACCTGTTTTGCTTCTGCATCACCGCTTTGAACCAATGCCTGAGAATCTTTAATCCATTTAATCAACCAGTCTTCTTTCCTTTTTGTAGTTATGCCTTCCAATCCCGGACCAACTAATTTTTGCTGTGTGGTAGTGTGACACACACCGCAATTTTGCTTAAATAAAGTTTTTCCATCTTGTGCATTTGTTTTGTTTACCATAAAAACAAGGAACAAAACACCCACAATAGTCGACAAACAACTTGATTTTAAATATGTTACCGGATTGCTTTTCATAAGTCTATGTATTAACGTAATTATAATTGAATCTTAAATCACAAATATAAAAAAATTAATTGTTCTGAGACTTATGCCCAACAGAATGTGCGCGACTTGTTCTGATAGAGCGGCGGTCCCAATTCCAGATTACCTGCTGATAGCTTCTCCATAAATAATCTACCGGATAAACTAAGAAGTGAACGAATCTTGTGAAAGGGATAATGGCGATGATGCTGAATGCAGAAACTACGTGCACTTTTAACCATACTGAGTTAACAGTTGAAATAGCATCAATTTGCGGATCAAACACAAAAATTGATCTTAGGTATGGAGTTAAGAATGCAGCGAACCAGTTAGAGCCCCAACGGTTGTAATATGCTACAGCCAAACCCGATACAATTTGAATGATTAATACTAAATAAACGATTACGTCCATTTTGCTGGTAACTATCTGAACGCGGCGGTTAGTTAAGCGGCGGTAAATTAAAGCACATACACCCCAAAAAGCGCTGATGCCGAATGCGAACGATGCGCACTCTAAAATCAACAAACGCATGGTGTGTCCGTTCCAGGCAATTACTGCCGACGGCACTAAGAACGCAATTAAGTGGCCAAAGAACAGGAAGAACAAGCCCCAGTGAAAAGGCTGGCTACCGAAAAACAATTTACGTCCTTCTAAAAACTGAGAAGATAATGACGATACTTGGAAGCCTTTATTTAGGTATCTATATATAGATCCTACTAAAAATATTGCCAAGGCTACATAAGGCAATGCTACAAATAACAACTGGTTAAGCATAATTTAATCGATTTTATAGTTGTTGACTAATTGATTTACTGAATTATTTTTACTGAAGAACGCTTCGTTTACCAGGTTTTCTTCCTGAGGATTGTAAAGCGCGATGGCTTCTTTGAAATCCTGCTCAAGCACATATAATAAAGCTTGAAACGCATATTTATAAACATTGCCTGAATTTAAATCTTCATCAATAATTGCGTTGTGCAATTTTTTAATGACTTTCATTTTTAATTCAAGCTTCGCAGAATCAAATTCCTTGATCATGATTTTTGTTCCAGGTACCAGAATTTTTGCTGCTAATTCATCAACGAATTCTTTGTCGGGATGAATAGTGAGCAGATTCAATACATGGTAAAGATGATCAGGTAATTCCGGACTGCAATCTCTTCCAATCCGTTTTTGTTCGTTCTGCATATTTAACAGAAACGAGCCGCGCTTGTAATCTTCCCCGAATATTACATATCCTAAATCGAGATAACATATAGGCTGCACATCAAAAGTTTTGGTGAACAGTTCTTCCCTTTTATCTTCGGCTAGTGATATGAAATGCTTAGTGAAAGGCTCAAGAATCGCAGCGGCTTCCGGGTATTCTGACTCAAGCAGTTCCTGGCAAGCCAAAGCTTTTACAGGGCTGTCTGATTCAGGATACCTGAACAATTCCGCTAGTTGTAAATATGTGTTTATATTTTTCATTATAGTCCTCTTGCTGGTCTTTCTTTAAATCCGAAACCTGTATTTCCTTTAACATCGGCTGTATTCTCAAGCATTTCAATTGATTCTTCACGGTGTGCCGGAGGAATTACAAAACGCTCATCAAAAGTTGCCAAAGTTGTTAATCTGAAAATATCATCGGCTGTTTTAGGTGCCAATCCGATTTCCTGCATTGCTGCATTGATTTCTTCTTTTGGCAAATCGCCTACTGTTTCGCCACGGCGGTGCATACGTACTGCCATTAAACGTTTCAGTACTTCAGCAACCTTATTTGTGTCTCCTGCCGAGAACAATGATGCAAGATATTTCATTGGCAAACGGTTGTTTTCAATTCCACCCCAAAGTGATTTGGTAGTAGAGTTGTAAATACCATCCTGTACAGTTGCCATACCCGGTAATAAAGCCGGAACATAAAATAAGTTAGGCAATGTTCTGAATTCAGGGTGCAATGGTAAAGCCAGTTTCCAAACTTTTAAGAACTTGTATACCGGAGATTTTTGTGCAGCTTCGATAGTTGACATTGCGATACCATTTAAGTGCGCCTGAGCAATAACTTCAGGATCGAATGGATCTAAGTAAATATCTAATTGCGCATCAACTAATCCTGAATCCGGAGCAGAAGCAATTTTTTCAATCTTATCTGCATCATACAACAATACTCCTAAGTAACGGATACGTCCAACACATGAGTGGAAACAAGCAGGAGCTTGACCTGACTCTAAACGTGGGTAACATAATACGCACTTTTCAGATTTACCTGTATGCCAGTTGTAATATGATTTTTTGTACGGACAAGCTGTTACACACATTCTCCATGCGCGGCAACGTTCCTGATTGATTAAAACGATTCCGTCTTCACCGCGTTTGTATAAAGCACCAGATGGACAAGAAGCCACACATGCCGGGTTTAAACAATGGTTACAAATACGTGGTAAATAATGGAAAGTCATTCTTTCCAACTGGAACATTACTTCCTGTTCTGCAGGAGTAAGTTTGTCAAGGTTTACGTCCTGACGGGCATAATCAGGAGAGCCACCCATATCATCATCCCAGTTTGGTCCGCTTCTAACTTCCATGGTTTCGCCGGTTACCAAAGACACTGGACGTGCAGTTGGTTGGTCGTCGCCTTCAGGAGCGGTAAACAAATCCTGATACTTATAAGTCCATGGCTCATAATAATCATCCAGCACCGGCATATAAGGGTTGTGGAAAATGTTTTTCAAACCTTTGAACTTACCTGTACCTTTTAATGACACTGTATCGCCATTTTTTTCCCATCCACCTTTATAGATTTCCTGATTTTCCCATTTGGTAGGATAACCTGTTCCCGGTTTGGTTTCAACGTTATTCCACCACATATATTCAGCGCCTTTTCTGTCTGTCCAGATGTTTTTACAAGCAACTGAACAGGTATGGCATCCAATACATTTGTCGAGGTGGAATACCATGGCTATTTGTGATCTTACATTCATAACACTATTTATTTAGTTATTATTAAAACTCTAATTTATCCATTCTTCTTACTAACACATGTGTATCACGGTTTACACCTACCGGACCCCAATAGTTGAAGTGGTAAGAGAACTGACCGTAACCACCAACCATTAAACTTGGCTTCAAGTGAACGCGTGTGAAACTGTTGTGTCCACCTGCTCTTCTTCCGCCACGTATTTGTGATTTTGGCACAGAGTAAGTTCTTTCAGGAGAGTGATAAACGATACACACACCGCTAGGAATCCTTGCACTAACGCAGGCACGTGTACAATATACACCGTGGTCGTTGTAAACCTCAACCCAGTCGTTATCTTTAATGCCTAGTTCAGCTGCATCTTTCTCACTCATCCAGCATGGTTCCATACCACGTGATAAAGTTAACATACGCAATGTATCACCGTAAGTAGAGTGGATATGCCATTTTCCGTGAGGAGTTAACACATTC
>Ga0154020_10000901_pt1 | contig 36683 bp, 22 predicted proteins | sample Klosneuvirus_201_FD_109709 | JGI IMG/M metagenome (GOLD analysis project Ga0154020, IMG submission 109709) | Active sludge microbial communities from wastewater, Klosterneuburg, Austria - Klosneuvirus_20160825_MG | ecosystem: Engineered > WWTP > Aerobic digester > Activated sludge | place...
CGCACGTACACTTCGCTGGCGGGATCGTTTCCAACAAGAATGGCGGCCAGATGCGGGACAATGCCGGTGGCCGTTAGCAACTGTTGGGTTGCTGCGGCCACTTCCTGACGTACCGACTTCGCAATGGATTTTCCGTCAATCACTTGGGCTGACATGAGAATGTGCCGAGGGGCTAGAGGAGTTGGATTTAAACTTCACGCGGTCAGGAATGACGCTGTGGATTTTCTTGCGATTGTCCCCTCTCCCCCCGCAATTGATTTTCCAACTTAACACGTTTTCCTCGGGGGGAGAGGGCTAGGGTGAGGGGGAAGAATCAACTATTTTCAGGTTCATCATATTAACTCCAGGTCAGCCCCCTCATCCGGCCTGTCGGCCACCTTCTCCCCCTTGCCAGGGGGAGAAGGGACAGGGAAAACGTTGACTTTGAAAGCACCTCAGTCAGGACCGCGTGAAGTATAAGATCCGCCAATAACAGAGCCGATCATTGCCACATCACTGCGATTGCGGCATTATCGCAGCCGGGTTCACGGCGACACTGATGGCATGTTGCAATTGTTCCGGCTTGAACGGCTTTTGCAGGTACGACGTCACTGTGGGAAATCGACGGAGATCATCGATATTGGTTGTAGAAAAACCACTCATGACAACGACAGGAATTTCAATTCCCCGCCGCTCCATTTCTTCCAGCATTGATGTCCCTTCCACGCCGGGCATCATGAGATCAATGACGAGACAGTCAACTTTTGGGTCTTCACTCAGGAATTCCATTGCGTCGCTGACTGAAGTAAAGCATCGCACTGCCCAGCCGCTTGACTGGAGAGAACGCTCAACCACCTGGAGGACCTGCAGTTGATCGTCCACAATGACAACCGACAAAGATTTCTGTACCGCATGACTTCCCTCCATTGCGGAAAGTCGAACGTGCGAAGCATGAAATTCTGACGCTCGTGGCAGAAGAATCCGAAATGTCGTGCCAACACCCTGCACGGACTTCAGGCGAATGAAGCCATTGTGCCGGTTGACGTGGCCATAGACGACAGCGAGCCCGAAACCATGCGAAGTCTCTTTTGATCTGGTTGAGTAAAACGGCTCAAATACCCGCACAAAATTGGATTCCGCAATTCCGTCACCGCTGTCGGAAATTTCAAACCATGCAAAATCACCACCGGTCTTTCGATTTCCGAACAGGAAAGGATCGCGGGACACCTCATCGAGCGTCTCAACACCAACTCGAATCGAGATCGTGCCACTTCCCTGTCTTATCGCGTGCGCCGAATTCGTGACCAGATTCAGCAGGATCTGTTCCAGTTGCCCTTCATCGGCTTCAGTGAAGACCGAATGTTTGCACTGAACGAATTCGACAAGATGTCTATTTCCCGCCCCGGGACGGAACAGCGGCAGCATCCGCTCTACAAGTTCGTTCAGTTCGACACATGATTTTTGAGCTGGCTGTTTTCCTGCATAGGCAAGCATCTTGCGACTCAGATCAGCCGCCCGCTCCGCCGACTGCGTAATACCATTGAGGTATTCTGTCGCATCGCCAGTCACCTGATGAGAATAACGGAGCAGTTCAGCGTTACCCAGCACACCAACCAGCAGGTTGTTGAAGTCGTGCGCAATTCCTCCGGCAAGATCACCCAGACTATCCAGACGGGCAGACTGTGCCAGATGCAATTCCATCCGTTCGCGTTCAAGCGACGCAATTTCGCGGGCACGAATCTCTGTTCGCAGTCGCGCATTCAGTTCCCGTAATCTGCGACGCTCTCGAAACAGAAAAGCTGCCAGCCCACAGCTGACAAGCAAGCCAATTCCCGTCAGTCGCAGAAAAACATCACGCGCCTCAAGGGCTGAATCTCGAGCGATTGTCAGCACTTCTCCAGCTTGTTCTGTATCGTGCAGCAGCACTTGCAGCTGCAATGACTGGCTGTGCGCAATTCCGTCACTCAGCCATCTGGCGTCTTTCTGTACTTCTGCAAGACGCAGATGAATTGCCTGAGTAAGCCCTATTCCCGCATAAGACCGTTGCCTGGCAAACTCCGGGATCTGCGATCCCGTGCGCACCATTTGAGTCAACAGCGGAGGCAGATAAATCAGATGCATGGCGTCGGCCGCTGACGACAGCGCGACCCGGGATTCAACAGTGTTCCCAAACTTATGTTCCAGTGCCGCAGTCCAGACATCGGCCTCCGCCACAAGCGACAGGTCCCCTGCGCTTTGAAACAGGTCTCTGGCGTTGGCCAGCGCGGCGAGTGCGTTATCGTGTTGCCCCTGGTTTTCAAAAACGTATGCGGCCATGAATTCCGCTTCGCCCCGAAAACGCCGCGATGCGCCCCGAAGTTTTAACTGCTCAGGCAACGAAAGGATTTCGGCGACATGGCCCACAAGGCTCCCAGGCACTGCATTCGGTGGATTCAGATCCAACATCAATGCACGCATGTTGAGCAGTTCGTTGACCCTCACGTCATTCTCGGGATTCAAAGGTGCCGTATTGGTCAGTGTCCAGTTGCCGGCGTGAGTACTCCGCATTTGTTTCCAGGATGGAGGAGTTCGCGTCGCAAGTTCGAACCGTGCCATCTGCAGCAAATCAGGGTTACCCACCCCATCCGCAAGGATGATCGCGTCGGCGAGCTGGCTCAAACAGTCGGAACCACCGCGGTTCACCGGCTGCTCCACCATCGTGCGGGCGATCTGAAACAGCAGGAATAACTCCGGTTCATCGGGACTCACCCGAAACTGAATCGCGTGTCCAAAATCTTCGCGACAACTTTCAAAGCCTGAGCACCGTAGATTTGCTGCTGAACGCTGCATGCGGGCAATTGCAAGAATCGTAGCGTCGTGGCCTTCCCGCGCGGCATCGATCGCCTGCGTAGTTAGCTGAATACATGAAGGTACATCTTCATAGCAGGCTGCCAGATTGCGACGCAGCTGTTGCGTCAGCTGCTGGCGCAGTTGCCATTCTTCAGGAGATGCCATCAGCGACAAGCGACTTGTCGCCACATGCGTCGCAAAGTCACCAGAAAACGGCGCGTGCGATCCTGCGACGGCCACTTCGGTGCGCAAGGCGGGCATGATCCATAGCAATGAAAATCCAAAACAGACCGCGTTTCTAAGACTCATTCTCATGATCGCAAGTTTGTTCGCAGGGAAAACAGTTTTCGTAGGCTCAGCGATTTCGCAGGTTTACTTACGGGTAAGTTCAACAGATTTTTTTCACGCAGGCAAGTGTCCACTCACCGGAAATGCCTCGCGGACAGCAATCTGACTGACTAATTCGACGGGCCGGATGCTTCCAAAATTGAAAATCCACCTGACAATTTCGTGACTTTCAGTCCATCGCCTGTCAACTTACGCAGGACTTTACGATCGCCTGCCGACATCTCCCCGCATCCTCACCTTCAGGAGCCCACATGAAATTCGTCTTGCCGATTTTCGCGTTGATCCTCTGCACAGCCATTGCCAGCCCGGTGATGGCACAGTCTTACACAAATCTGCTGCAGGACCGTTCCCTTGATTCCTGGATGCTGCCCAGCGGTGATGCAGTCGAAAAAGGCTGGTCGTTCGATGAAGACGGCGCTCTGCATCTGGTGGGCAAAGGGAACAATATTCTTTCCCACGACGAGTATCAGGATTTTGAACTTTGGTTTGACTTCCGCATCTCTGAAAAAGGTAATAGCGGCATCAAATACCGGGTGCAGAAATTTGGCTCGGCGTGGCTTGGGCTGGAGTATCAGATCCAGGACGATGCCGCTTTTCCGAAGCAGGCTGCCAAGCACCAGACTGCTGGTCTATACGACCTTATCGGCAAGTCAAATCCCATCCTCGAACGCCGATACCTGCCCCGAAATGAATGGAGCACCGGCCACATCGTTGTTCAAAACAATCGACTTCGTCACTGGATGAATGGAAATATCATCATTGATGAGCATTCTGACTCTCAGCAGTTTGCTGATGCCGTGGAGCACAGCAAGTTCAAAAACACAGCGGGCTTTGGACGCAATCCCTCAGGGCGAATTATGCTCACGGACCATGGCACCGAAGTTTGGTATCGCAATCTCTATGTCCGACGACTCGACTGCTGCCCCCCGCTTCCCTGAGCATCAAAGTGATTGTTCGATGCCATTTACCGGTCCTCAGTTTCGATCTGATGTCCTCACCGGGCAGCGGGTTATTGTGGCTCCATCGAGATCGAGCCGCCCGTCCGCTTGTCTGTCCGATCCGCCGCTGGACCGATTCCCGGATCCCTTTGCGGAAGGCCACGAAAGTGAGACGCCGGACGAACGGTTCGCGATTCGCCCCGACGATTCGCCGGCAAACGGTCCCGGCTGGACGTTGCGAATCGTTCCAAATCGCTATCCGGCCGTCATCGCCTCATCGAACGATCAACCTTCGTCTGGTGTCTCGGATGACGGCACGGCCATGTTTCCGTGGCAACCTGCGATCGGCGAACACGACGTTGTCATCGAGTGCCCGGATAGTCGATCCCGCATGGCCGAACTTTCGCCAGTCGAAATCCAACAGATGCTCTCTGCATGGCGCACGCGATTTCAGCAACTGAGCACATCGTCATCGATTCGGAGCATGTGTATCTTTCGTAACGAAGGGTTTAGTGCCGGCGCGTCTCTGGCACACTGTCATTCGCAGATTGTCGCCACCACGGAACTGACACCACTGGATCTCGCAAGGCACGAACGGGCGGCCCAACATCGATTGAAAACCGGACGCGACCTGGTGCAGGACCTGTGGCACGCCGAGCGTTCAGAATCCATCCGGCTGATTACTGAATCATCTCTCATAGGGGTCTGCTGCCCTTTTGCTTCCCACGTGGCATGGCAGATTCGGTTTGTTCCAAAACTGACGAATCCAGAGTCATTCGCTGTCGCCTCAGATAACGTTCTGCTGGACATGGCGGGACTTCTGAAGCAAGCGTTGGCATCGCTTGAATGCACTTTGGGCGGTTCGTTTTCTTTCAATCTGACGCTGGCACACGCGAGGATCGATCAGCCTCCCGCCTTTTCATGGTTCCTCGATCTGCTGCCACGGATGGGACGAGTAGCTGGCTGGGAACTGCTGACAAACATCGACATCGTCACTGTTGCGCCAGAGACCGCTGCGGAAAAAATCCGCCAACACTGGGGAACGCCGCCTTGTTGACAATCTGCAATGTCTGTAAGACGGGGTGGCCACCCGCCAGGAACTCATAATAGACTTCACGCGGTGCAGCATCGGGCAATCCGAATTCTGACGAATCCGTCTATGCAGTATTGTTCCCTGCGCTCAGTGTTCAGGCCAGTTCACTTTGCCAACGAGCGCCGACCGCTATCATCCGTGCTGGTCAAACGGAATTCAATCATGTCCTAAGGTGGTCGGCAGAAAAAAATATTACCAATGATTGAACCGGACGCTAGCGCGTTTCGGCTGATTTTGTTAGCCGCGGGGCGCTAGCCCAATGGTGCTCATTTTGCGATTAAAGTAGCCGTCACTCTCTGAGTGACGAATGCCAAAGGCCGTGTTTAACGGCCTGCCTCACTCGGAGAGTGAGGTCTACTATGTGAAAGTGAGTGCCATTGGGCGCTAGCCCACGGTTTTCTGTGGTACGCATTCATCTGCCGCTCGCCTAAGAAGAGAACACACCGATGAAAGAAAAGACGTACCTGGCAGTCGATTTGGGCGCGGAAAGCGGCCGCGTGATGGCGGGGCGCTTTGATGGCCAGCATATTTCGCTGCATGAAATCCACCGCTTCAGCAACGGACCGGTTCGGCTGGGTGGCACTCTCCGCTGGAATCTGATCGGACTGTGGACCGAAATCCAGAACGGTCTACGCGAGGCTGCTTCACAGTATGGAGCGTCAGTGTCTTCCATCGGCGTCGATACGTGGGGCGTCGATTTCATCCTGATGAATCGCAACGACGAACTTCTCGGCCAACCGTGGAATTACCGTGATTCCCGCACAGATGGGATGCTGGCGAAAGCGTTGCAGCGTGTGCCAAGATCACAGATCTTCGCCACGACCGGTCTGCAGTTTATGGAGATTAATTCGCTATATCAGCTTCTCGCCATGTGCGAACGCGATCCGGAACTGATCGAGCAGGCGACGAAATTCCTGATGGTTCCGGACTTCTTCAACTGGTGTCTCAGCGGCAGCCGTGTTGTCGAATTCACGAACGCCACCACCACCCAGATGCTGAATGCAAAGACGCGTGGCTGGGCCGTGGAAATGCTGCGGAAGCTGGAAATTCCGACCGAAATGTTTCCGGACCTGGTCACGCCTGGAACGCAGCTCGGCGGCCTGCGTCGCGACGTTGCGGACTTCACCGGCCTGAAAGACGTGAAAGTCATCGCTCCCGCCACTCACGACACGGCTTCCGCAGTCGCCGCTGTGCCGACTTCGCATACCGGCAATCCGGATTGGGCCTACATCAGCAGTGGAACATGGTCGCTCATGGGGGTTGAGGTTCAAAATGCCATCCTGACCGAAAAGGCCCTTGAACGCAATGTTACCAACGAAGGCGGAATCGACGGCACGTACCGGCTCCTCAAGAACATCATGGGGCTCTGGCTGGTCCAACGCTGCAAGGTTGCGTTTGAAGAACGAGGACTCAAAGCGGACTACGCAGAACTGACCCGCAAAGCCGCTGGTGCCACGCCGTTTCGGTCACTCGTCGATCCTGATCGACAAGAATTCCTGCGTCCGGCGGATATGACAGCAGCCATCGCCGCCGAATGCCGCCGCGTTGGGCAACCTGTACCCGAAGACGAAGGGCAGTTCGTCCGCTGTGCCCTGGAAAGCCTGGCCTTGAAATACAAGATGGTACTGACCTGGCTGGAGGAGCTCACCGGCACCGCAGTCAAGGTCGTGCATGTCGTCGGCGGAGGTGCTCAAAACGCGCTGCTGAATCAATTCACCTCGGATGCCTGTGGAGTTCCCGTCATCGCCGGGCCAGTCGAAGCCACAGCCCTGGGAAATGTTCTCGTGCAGGCCATGTCCGCCGGTGATATTTCCTCGCTGAGCGAAATCCGCGACGTTGTCCGCCGATCGGAATCCATCACCGAGTTCCATCCCAAAAACTCCGACGCCTGGAGCGACGCCTGGGAACGCTTCCAACGCATCTGCAAAGTGTAGAAACAGCCGCGAAACTAGATCTCCGTTTGCCCCGACCGATGTTCATCTGCCTGTGTCGGCTCGGAAGTAGACATCTACAATACGCTAATCGATTCCGTTCTCTCGTGACAATTGGCGGAAATGCTTTGTGACGGATCAATCCTGCAGGACACTTGTGTAGAATCACACATGAATTTCTTTCCCTCAATCTCCAGCCGTCGCAACTTCCTCACTCAAACCGGTATTGGACTTGGCGGCATCGCGCTTGCCGACTTATTGGCGCGGGATGCGTCCGCGGCGGAGTCTCCGGATCACGGAGTGCTGGGTGAGCCGCATTTTGCGCCGAAAGCCAAACGCATCATTTATCTCTTCATGTCCGGGGCTCCGTCGCAGCTGGATTTGCTGGACTACAAGCCGCTGCTGAATCAGATGAACGGTGAACAGTTGCCTGATTCCGTTCGGGGAACACAGCGGTTGACGGGGATGTCGGGGAATCAGTCATCGATTCCGCTGGTCGGTTCGCCGTTTAAGTTCACTCAGCACGGTCAGGCCGGAGCGTGGTTCAGTGAATTACTGCCTCACACGGCCAGCATCGCGGACGATCTGTGCGTGGTCAATTCGATGTACACGGAAGCGATCAACCACGGCCCTGGCGTCACGTTTCTGCAGACGGGGACTCAGATTGCGGGACGTCCGAGCATGGGCGCGTGGCTGAGTTACGGGCTTGGCCAGGATAACGCCAATCTGCCCTCGTTTGTTGTGCTGATCACTAAAGGAAAAGGTGGACAGCCGCTGGGGGCGCATTTGTGGGGCAGTGGCTTTTTACCATCGCGACATCAGGGCGTGTTGTTCCGAGCGGCCAAAGATCCGGTGCTGTACCTGGGGAATCCCGCTGGAATCAGTGGCGACAGTCGTCGAATGCTGCTTGATCGATTGAAGGAGCTGCATCAGCATCAGCTGGCAGACACGGCCGACAGCGAGATTCAGAGTCGCATCGATCATTACGAGATGGCGTATTCGATGCAGACCAGCGTCCCGGAGGCGACCGACATATCGGGTGAGCCGAAATCGGTGCTGGACGAATACGGCCCCGATGTCACAACGCCTGGTACCTTCGCAGCCAACTGCCTGCAGGCGCGACGTCTGGCCGAACGTGGAGTGCGTTTCATTCAGTTGTATCATCAGGATTGGGACCATCACGGTGGACTGCCGAATGCGTTGCCGGCGATCTGCAAAGAAACCGATCGCCCCGCAGCGGCGCTGGTGAAGGATTTAAAACGTCGCGGGTTGCTGGACGATACGCTGGTGGTCTGGGGCGGTGAGTTTGGACGCACGAACTACTGTCAGGGGAAAATTCAGCCGAACTTTGGACGCGATCATCATCCACGCTGTTTCAGCATCTGGCTGGCTGGCGGCGGCGTGAAGCCGGGATCTGTTTACGGCGAAACCTGTGAATTCGGATACAACATTGCCACTGACGGTCTCCACATTCACGATCTGCACGCCACAATCATGCATCTGCTCGGAATCGATCACGAACGACTGACGTACAAATTTCAGGGGCGACGTTATCGGCTCACTGATGTGCATGGCAGATTGGTGGATGGGATTCTGGCATGAATTTTTCGCGGGCGGCAAGTTCACAGTTCTGAGTCTCCAGTGATTCCGTGGGAACTCGAAACGGTGAATCTTCGTCAGTTGCCAGGTGCAATGCGTCAAGGTTTCCGAACAGGCGAGGCAAGTCCCGGCCGCGCATACCGTGGATCAGGCAGCCGACCGACACGCCGGATTCGATTTGATGAGCCCACTGGACCTCGCCGGTGAGCACTGCCTTTTCTCTCCCGCCAGCCGCGCCGAAAAGGGTGAATTTTCTGCCGGAGGGGATGATTTGATCCGTGTCGAAGCAAAGCCCATCGACCGAGTAATCTGAAACCCAGACGGGTTCAAGTTGCCCGTTATCGTCCCATAAAATCCACGCTTTCCAGTTGCATTCGTAACGCAGACTGTTGCGGAGGTCGCTCCATTCACGCTCCGTCAGTCGATCGGGCAACGGCATCGTCAGAAAGACACCGATCTGCCACCCGACATGATGAGGGCGACACCAATGGACAATACCGCGATTCTGTGTCACGGAGGCCACCATGTCACCGAACAGGGCCAACTGAACCCGTGTACCATACCGCAAAGGGCGGTCGGTCAAGATCTTCAGATCGGTGCGTGCAAGTTCGACGAGCCGGGCTGGAACGGGTGTACTACAATCCAGGCAAACAGAGACCGAAATCTCCACACGCGGCATTCGGTTTGTCAGTCGTGGATTCGTCGTGTTTTGAGTGAAGACGGCAGTCGGTATCATGTTGGCCTCTTTCAGTCACCGTTCTGGAGTTCCAGGCGTACACTGAAGTGACAATTGGGCAAAGTTCGACGCAGTTATCGATCTCTCCCTGCTTTCCTGAACCAAATTTCAGGAATCGGCTGCCTGACTGGATTACTCACGCGCGACAGTAACGACTGACTGGACCGATCCGGTTTTCCCAGTTGGCCCGAAACGACAGGTCAGCGCTGTTAGGCCACATCAGTCTTTTCGTCTTGTACGGCAGTCCGGCGAGATTTGCCGGTCTTGAGGCATTTGTCAAGGAAGGGTGTCTGGGACGGGTGTTTTGATTGGTGAGTTGGCACCGTGCAATGTCGCCGTGTTTTCCGTGTTCTTCCGGTTGTAGTGAATCTCCCGTGAGAACTTGTTTTCCGTCTTGGCGATAAGTGATGGAGACCAGCGATCCATCGGGACCGCCAAGACATTCGCAATCGTTCGGCGTGCGGTTGTCTCCGCGTCCTTCGCTCATCTACGCCACTCTTCACCCGTCCGTCGAGCAATCTGGCAGAGCAGACCATGAAGTTTGAATCAATCTCCGGAAATCAGCGTTCACGTCGCAGCAAATCAAGCCTGACGGAACCCGCAGTTATCGAATCTCTCGAAGTCCGATCCCTGCTGACGGTCTTGTCGCCTACAGGCACGATCAGCGATGCCACTCCGGTCATCACCTGGGAGGCAGACGACCTCGCCAAAAGCTACGACCTTTGGGTCTCAGACGCTGAACAGCGCACGGTTCAACTGGATGTGAAGAACATCGTGGGCACCAACTTTACGCCCGCGACCGATCTGAATGTCGGTCGTGCACGAGCGTGGGTCCGATCGAATTATGCGGGCGGCATTCATTCCGACTGGTCGAATCCCGTAGATTTTGTTGTGAACGTGAAGCCAACCCTGACGGGCCCAGTGAATGCGTCTCTGCCCGCGACTCCTCAGAAATTGGTGGAGACGAAGCCGACGATCACGTGGACAAGTCCTCCGGGGGCGTTCAAGTTCGAGATCTTCCTGAGCGACCAGATGCGTCTGACCTCAACTATGATTTCCGTGAAGAATCTGACGCCACGACTCGATGCCGATGGCAACACAATTCCGGACGGCAGTGGCGATGTGCTCCGTGATGAGATTCGGTCGTACACACTCGATAAAGACCTCACCATGGGGACTTATCGGGCCTTCATCCGAACTTATGACGATGGCGGTCGTGTGACTGACTGGAGTACCGCGCTTGATTTTGAAGTCGCACCACCGGTAACCATTTCACGTCCAGTGGGTGGCACGTTTCAGAGTTCTCATGTCATCGAGCTCAACATCAGTGGCACGCCAACCGCTGGCTCCTATTCAATTGCAATCACGACACTTGGCGCAGCGGGTCGAACATTAAGAACGCCGATGCTGCCATACAACGCCACGGCGATACAGGTGCAGGCGGCTGTTCGGAGTTTGAGGGGATTTGAAACGACGGAGGTCACGACGACCGGCTCCTCGCCAAATTTCACACATCGACTGCAATTGCCCGTCAGTGTCGGAAAAGTGACAGCATCTCTCACGGAAACCGTCAGCCCAGGCACCGTATCTGCCAGCGTAATCAACGCTCCGGGGATTCTGCTGGAATGGGCCCCTGTCGAAGGTGCGACGCATTACGAAGTCTGGGTCAGTAAAGCTGGAGCGGTGAACGAAAAAACAGCAATCTATTCTGCACGCTATCTCACGACGACGTCCTATCAGATCCCCGCATTGCTGGCTGATGGCAACTACGTATTCTGGGTACGAGCCAAACGCTTGCATCAGGTGACCGAAATCAAGCTCACCGGCACGCCCACGTCCGGAAGTTACCAGATCGTCCTGACGACTTTCGGGAAGGAAGGAACGACGCAGCAGACTAGACCGATCAGCTACAACGCGACGGCCGCAGAAATCAAGGCGGCGGTCGTTTCTCTTAAGGGATTCGAAAAAGCCGACGTTGTTGGTACGAATAGCGGTCCGAATGTAACGTACCTGCTCCAGATTCCACAAACTTCTGGTCAAGTCAACGTGAATGTGGTCGGCAGCATCGACCCTGGCACGTTGACGCATGTGACGAGATACCTGCCCGAAGTAGTTGGCCTCTGGAGCTTGCGGAGCGATTTTTCCACCATCCCGCTTCCGGTCGTTACTGGGCCGGTTGGAATCCCGTCTCATGATCCAGCGTCGCGAACGGTGACCGCTGCGCGACCAACGATTGAATGGACGCGGATTGATAAGGCCGCCCGATATGACATTTGGGTTGAGCGGAGTGACGGTCGGTCTCCTTTCCTGCAGACAACATCGTCGGCAAATTCCTATCAGTTCACCCAAAACATTGCCGCTGGCAAGTATTCCGTATGGGTCCGAGCCGTCAGCACAACGGGCGAAATGACTGGCTGGAGCCCTGAGTATAAATTCACAGCGACTGGTGGTGTGCCGATCATTACACGGCCAGCGGAAAATGATAACGTCCTGGCGATCCCCACCATTACGTGGACGGCTGTGGCCGAAGCGAAGAGCTACGATATCTGGATCGCGTGGGTAGGAGAAAATTCAGACTACATTCGCACCAGCGGAATTGCTCTAACTTCGTTCTCTCCGACTGATCCGCTGCCAGCCGGGTCTTACAGAGTGTGGGTTCGCGCGGTCAAGAGTGATGGTACGCCACTCGGCTGGAGTGCTCCGGTCAACTTCAGCGTAACGTCCATCAATGTCGATCAGCAATCAAACGACGTCCCGGAATTGCTGGCCGCTCTCCTGCCAGCCGTCGGCAATACCGAGGCTGACACAGTCGCCGAAATCAAACCGCAAGGGCCAGTTGAACCGACGCCAGAGTATCCATTGGCAATAGCGGACGAACCTGCTGTCGCGATGACTGGTCAGCTGCCAAACCCGGAATTGCCACCTGCTCCGGCGGGGGAGGCCGAAAGTATCATTCAGCAACTTGCAGAACAATGCGTTGTCAGCGAATGGTGGAGTCCGCAGAATGTCGCGACGTAGGGCAATCCTGAGTGCCGCAGTCAGAACCGCGATAGCTGTGCCGAATTTGTCGAGTGGCGAGACCATGACTCACATCGTTCCGATCGCATTCAGACTGCGAAACAATTATCAGAAATTCTTATTGACGGATCGTCTGTTGGTGATAATAATCGCAGGAGAACGTGTTTTCCGTTGTTGTGTTTTTCCTTGATCTGGAGGACGCCTATGGAAGAAATGATCATTTTGTGAGTGAGCTTGTCTCCAATTTTTGTTGAGGCGTGTTCTGCTCCTTCGGGTATTGCAACTCCGGCCTCGTTCGGCTTTTTTCTTCACTCTTCATCACGCTGCTTTACGTAGCAAAGTTGATGCAGGATTCGCCCAAAATGGGTTCAGCTTGTTCGTGCCAGAGTGGACTTGAAGTAGCAGGCAGTTCCGTTCCTTCGATAATTTTCAGGCTCTCGTCGCTTCCTTGTGACGAGAGCCTTTTTTTGTTTCAATGTCCCGCTTTTTGTTGGGGCAGAGCGATTGACTGTAGTGGAATTCGCCAGAATTCCCTGCTTTTTTTAAACGGCCCGCTACGGGGCTAGGAATGGGTGTGTGTACTTCACGCGGCCGGAAATGATGCTGTGGATTTTCTTGCGATTGTCCCCTCTCCCCCCGCAATTGATTTTCCAACTATACACGTCTTCCACGGGGGGGAGAGGGCTAGGGTGAGGGGGAAATAATGCACTGTTTTCTCATTCATATTAACTCCAGGTCAGCCCCCTCATCCGGCCTGTCGGCCACCTTCTCCCCCTTGCCAAGGGGAGAAGGGACATGGAAAACGTTCCCGCTGGAAGTACCTCAGTCTGCACCGCGTGAAATATAAAACGGTCAGTATTTGGTCGAAACGCTGGATAATTGCGGGAATATGACTGGCAAGTTGGGCGATCTTAGCCCGCTGGCGCGCCGTCGATTTTTGTCGGCTACGGAATTCTGGCGAATTCCTCTACTATTAAATACCAACAATGAAGCGGGCCGTTGTTTTGTTTCTACGGAGCTTCTTTTGAATTCAATTTTCTATTGGTGGATCTCAATTAGTATCTTTTGAAGCACGGAATCGCCAGACCAGTTCGCAACGGTGCGGACAACCGCAACGCCACACGCCAGCTTTGGGTTTGCGGATGCGGAGATGAACCGTCTGACACCCGCCACATTTTGCTTCCCACTTCGCCGACTGTTTAATTGACGGTGGATCAGGAGGACGCTGTGCGGGATCGCCCACAAACTGAAATGACAGCGGTTTTCTGGCGACACACCGACATTGGTAGTCCGTCAATCTCTGAGGACGTTTATATTTGTGGTACGTTTTGTTGCAGGCTTCACAAGTTGCCTGCCAGTCGCCGGGCATCACGATCGTTTCAACACATGTGTCGTAAGCCCGTGGCGTAGCTCCGAGTTTCTCTGCAACGGCCTTCCATGCTGGACCGTGGCGAGCTTTCGGTCCCGCAATGGCATGAGCGATTTCGTGCAGCAGCGTATCCAAAACTTTCTCAGGCGGATTATGACGGGCGTAGTATTCAGCGATCTCGATTCGTCGATCACGAAATTTGCACACACCTTGCCGACGTTTCGTTTTCGCCAATCCGAACGACCAATCCCGAAGTCCGTGCTTCAGAAGTTCACTCTCAGCAATGGCTTCCAGTTCCCGCAAATCCATACGTCCATTCCAGTCAATTGTTCCGAGCCGCATCAGAAGGGTAGCCAGTTCTATCAGGAAACGCTGTCTAAACTCAACTCTTGTTTTACCGCTTCAGTGGCATCATGGCGTTTACTCACTTCAATAACGTCAGCAGGAGGATCATCAGCCAGCCAACGAAGACCATCGTCGCCAAAGTCATCACAACCGACGAACCGAGCGCCGTTATTCCCAGCACAATCAGCAGAATGCCAAGGCCGAGGAACCAGCCTCAGCGTTTCCGAACTTCTTCCCGACCAACCAGATGCAAGGCAGTGGGATTGGACAACATCGACACGGTCGTTCCTTTGTGTGGTTTGAGAATCTTCGATGACTTCATTCCGCAGATATCTCGGGTTGTGCTTGCTCATTCGTCCCCGAGTTCCTCCAGTAGCCGGTCAATGCCTTCGTCGTCGAGTTCAGCGAAACGCCGGAAGGCGTCAGGGCGTTCGATGACCCGCTTCTTGATCCCCTCTGGAATCTTCTTCGCCAATATCAGAAGTTCGTCAGTGCTGACGCCGAGCGCTGTGGCGAGCTTGCCGATGAGGTCTTCGCCGGGGTAGTCGCCGAAGTTGAGCTTCTCATTTTCGATCTTCGAGATGTAAGTGAACGAGACGCCGACAGCCTCAGCGAGCGCACGGAGCGCAAGGCTTTTCGCCTTGCGTAGTTCTCGAATTCTCGGGCCGAACCGCATCAGGGAGGTCTCCGTCCTTGCCTTGCACTTTTCTTCAATGTACGATGAGTTGACTAAACAGTCAACACAACGGCCTTGTGTCTTGCTCACGGGCCTCGACATGATGTGGAGCGCAACCGGAGCATGAACAACTTCCAGGAGAAAGTCTCCTTCATCTGGTCGGTCGCCGACCTGTTGCGGGGCGATTACAAGCAGTCTGAATACGGCAGGGTCATTCTGCCGCTGACGGTCATGCGCCGTCTGGACTGTGTGTTAGCACCGAAGAAAGATGCTGTGCTGGAGAAGGCCAAGGGGCTGCCGAAGAAGGCGGACGAGGCCATGCGTGACTTGATGCTCTGTCAGGCCGCTGGCAAAGGAATGACGTTCTATAACACCAGCAAGTTTGTCCTTCTACCGACTGAAATGGCCAAGGGCGATTCGAAAAACTTCGTGTCGCTGCTGTCCGATCAGGACCAGATTGCCGCCAACCTTTCAAATTACATCGCCGGCTTCTCAGCCAACGCCCGTGAAATCCTCATCGACAAATTCAAGTTCGGTGAACAGATCAACCGGCTTGACGAATCGAACCTGTTGTTCCTCGTACTGCGCAAGTTCACCGAGATCGATCTGCATCCCGATGCGGTGGACAACATCGAAATGGGGTACATCTTCGAGGAACTCATCCGACGATTCTCGGAAGCTTCCAACGAGACGGCCGGAGAACACTTCACCCCTCGGGAAGTCATCCGGCTGATGGTCAACCTGCTGTTTGTTGAAGACAGCAATGCGCTGACCAAGAAGGGCGTGATCCGCACGCTGTATGATCCGGCGTGTGGAACGGGCGGGATGCTGTCCGTGGCCGAAAACTATCTGCGAGAACTGAACCCTACCGCCACGCTGAAGACTTATGGGCAGGAACTCAATCCCGAGTCCTACGCTATCTGCAAGAGCGACATGCTCATCAAGGGAGAAGATGCCTCCAACATCAAGTTCGGCAACAGCTTCACGCAGGATGGTTTGCCGATAGAACGCTTCGACTACTTCCTTTCCAATCCCCCGTTCGGCGTCGAATGGAAGAAGGTGCAGAAGGACATTACCGACGAACACGACAAGCTCGGCATGGCTGGTCGCTTCGGGGCGGGGTTGCCACGAGTCAGCGATGGTTCGCTGTTGTTCCTTCAGCACATGGTCTCCAAGTTTCGGCACGATGGCACGGGCAGCCGACTGGCGATTGTCTTTAACGGCTCGCCGCTCTTCACCGGATCAGCAGCGTCAGGAGAAAGTGAAATCCGTCGCTGGCTGATTGAGAATGACATGCTGGAAGCCATTGTCGGTCTCCCCGATCAACTCTTTTACAACACCGGCATCAGCACCTACGTCTGGATTGTCACCAACCGCAAGCCGAAAGCTCGCAAGGGCAAGGTGCAACTGATCGACGCTTCGGGCGAATCATTCTTCGTCAAGATGCGGAAGAGCCTTGGTAACAAGCGGAATGAGATCGGCGATGGCACGAACGGCAAGGCCGACCAAATCGCCGAGATTACTCGACTGTTCGGCGAGTTTGAGGATGGCCCACACTCTAAGATCTTCGACAACGAGGACTTCGGTTACTGGCGGATCACCGTCGAACGTCCGCTGCGGCTGAATTTCGTTGTCGATGACGAACGGCTGGAGAGGCTCACCGAATCGAAGCCTTATCTGGGACTCGCCACAAGTCGCAAGAAAGGCGCGGCGGGGCAGAAAGAGATCGAAGCCGGTCGGGAGTTGCAGCAGCAATTGCTGGCGGCACTGGAGACGCTGCGGGGTGAACCGTTGTCGAAGAACCGTGACAAATTCACCAAGCGACTAAAGAAGGCGTTCAAGGCTGCGGACCTGACTGTTCCCGCTCCGTTGCTCAAGGCAATCCTGTCAGCATTGTGTGAGCGGGACGAGGCCGCCGACATCTGCACCGACAGCAAGGGGAATCCCGAGCCGGATTCCGACCTGCGTGACTACGAGAATGTGCCGCTCAAGGAAGACATTCAAACTTACTTCGACCGAGAAGTGTTACCACACGTCCCCGATGCGTGGATCGACGAATCGAAGTCGAAGAAGGGTTACGAGATACCGTTCACCCGGCACTTCTACCAGTACACGCCCTTGCGCCCACTGCCCGAGATCGAATCCGAGATCAAGGAGCTTGAGGACGAGATTCAGGGGATGCTCAAGGAGGTGCTGTCGTGAACGTCGCCCTTTCTGGAACAGTCGGAAGCCCGAACACAAAGAGCTTAGCGTTCGAACCGCCAGCCGACTGGCGTGTACTACCGCTGTATCACTTGTTTCAAAGTGTAGGAGGTGCGACCCCGTCAAAGGACAATGAAGATTACTGGAAGGGGAACATTCCTTGGGTGTCGCCTAAAGATATGAAGACTGCGGTCATTGATGACTCGATAGACCATATTTCCCAGTCAGCGTTAAACGAGTCTCGTCTGGCTTTGCTTCCCACAGGATCGGTCTTAATTGTTGTCCGGGGAATGATCCTCGTCCATACGATTCCGGTGGCGACAACCAGCAGGCCAGTAACCATCAATCAGGATATGAAGGGGCTATTTCCAAAGAACGGGGTAAATGCAGAGTTTCTCGCATTTTTACTTCGAGCCATTTCACCGCTACTTTTCTCGACAATCGAGGAATCAGGCCACGGGACAAGGTGTCTCCGTTTGGACTTGTGGCGCAACGTTCTTGTTGGAGTCCCAAGCAAGACTCATCAAGAGCGAATCCTGTCATTCATTCGCCGAAAGACGGTGCAAATTGACGCTGTGGTGGGCAAGAAGCAGCGGCTCATCGAACGGCTTCAGGAGAAACGCCAAGCCCTCATCAGCCACGCCGTCACCAAGGGTCTCAATCCCCACGCCCCCATGAAAGATTCGGGCTTCGAATGGCTCAAGGAGGTTCCGGCCCACTGGATGGTCCGTTGTTTCCGGCACTGTGGGACGATTCCCAATGGCCAAGCTGACCCTCGGCTTGCGGAATACCGTGACATGGTGCTGATCGCTCCAAATCACATCGAATCTGAAACGGGCCGATTGATTCAAACTGAGACTGCTCATGATCAGCGAGCGGAAAGCGGCAAGTACGTCGCCCAGAAGGGTGACGTGATTTACAGCAAGATTCGCCCCGAACTCCAGAAGGCGTGCATTGCTCCAGAACGCTGCCTGTGCAGTGCGGACATGTACCCGATCACTCCACAGCGAGACATGGTGGCCGAGTACATCCTCTACAACCTCTTGTGCGATTGGTTCACGAAGTATGCCGTGCTGTGGTCCGACCGTGTAGCAATGCCAAAAGTGAATAGAGAGACTCTTGGGAACTGCCTGATGGTTGTGCCGCCTATGGATGAACAACATGAAATCGTTCGGTACATCAAAACACAGACAGAACACATTGACAGAATGGCCGACCGAATCCGCAGGCAAGTCACCAAACTCCAGGAATACCGACAAACGCTGATCTCAGCCGCCGTCACGGGCAAGATCGATGTGACCAAGGAGCGTGACTGATGAACCAGCAGGAACTCTCGACGCTACTGACCTCACTTCGTTCCCAGTCGCAGGAGACGGAATGGGTCGAGTTCAAGGAAAACAACACCGATCCCGATCAGATCGGCGAGTACCTTTCGGCGCTCTCGAACTCGGCAGCCATGCACCGCAAAGATGCCGCCTACATTGTCTGGGGCGTCGAAAACGGAACGCACAACGTTGTCGGGACATCCTTCAAGCCTCGACAGGCTAAGAAGGGCAGCGAAGAGCTTGAGAATTGGTTACTGCGTCTTCTGGCACCTCGAATCGACATGAAGATTCACGAGTTTCAGGAGAACGGTCACGCTGTCGTGATCTTTGAGGTTCAGCCTGCCCAGCATACGCCGGTCGCCTTCAGCGGCACCGAATACATTCGTGTCGGCAGTCTCAAGAAGAAGCTGAAGGAGTACCCGGAGAAAGAACGGGCCTTGTGGTTGTTCTTCTCTGAAACTCCTTTTGAGAAAGGGATCGCATTCAAGTCGGTCGCTTCCGAAGATGTGCTGCGGCTGATTGATTACCCGGCGTGTTTCGAATTGCTCAAGCAGCCGCTACCCGATAATCGGGCTGGTATTCTCGAACGCCTTAACCGAGAGAAGGTGATTGTTGAGCGTGGTGATGATTGCTTTGACATCACGAACGTCGGGGCCATCCTGTTTGCCAGGAACCTCACCAAGTTTGATCGACTGGCACGCAAAGTCCTGCGAGTGATTCAATACAAGGACAAGAGCCGAGTTGAAACGGTCCGAGAGCAGGCAGGAAACAAAGGGTATGCAGTTGGGTTTGAGGGAGCGATTGGCTTCATCAACAATCTGCTGCCGCAGAACGAGCAGATTGAGCAGGCACTTCGCAAGACCGTGTCCGTCTATCCAGAGATCGCCATTCGTGAACTTGTGGCAAACGCCCTGATTCATCAGGACTTCTCAATGACCGGCACCGGGCCGATGGTCGAGATTTTCAGCGACCGGATCGAGGTCACGAATCCGGGAACGCCGTTGATCGACACGCTGCGGTTCATCGACGAGCCGCCGCAGTCAAGAAACGAAGACCTTGCTGCTCTGATGCGGCGAATGAGTATCTGCGAAGAGCGTGGCAGCGGTGTGGACAAGGTAATTTTTTACGTCGAGTTGTTCCAGCTTCCCGCTCCTGAGTTCGTGGTGACGGACAGCCACACGAAGGCCATCCTGTATGCCCCAATGTTGCTGAACGAAATGGCCCAGAAGGATCGAATCCGGGCGTGCTACCAGCATGCGTGCCTGCGGTATGTTTCGAACGCGCAGATGACGAATTCTTCGTTTCGAGATCGTCTTGGGATTGACCAGAAGAACTATTCGATCGCCTCCCGAATCATCCGAGAAACGATTGACGCTGATCTGGTCCGACCAGTCGATCCTGCAACAGGTACTCGGTATATGAAATACCTGCCTTTTTGGGCGTAACGAGAGGGCGCTTCGAGTGGCAATTCTGTGTGATGGCTGTGTGACAAAGTGCGGTATGTCGGCCTGTTTGGCTGCTACGATGTTCTTGCAAACTATTCGCACGATTAGGCTTACGTTGTTTCATGGCGTCCAGTTTCTGTGTGATGGCTGTGTAATGATCATGTGGTCTGGGCCTAATTCAACTTGATGATAACTTGATGGGCTGCCCAGCTTTTCATGTGCTGGCCATGTGATGGAAAAGGGCTGGAAAGGCTGCTCGGTGAAATCGATGAGTTCTCAAGTGCCTTTCTCCAAAGGACTTGCGTATCGAGCGGCTTGGCCAGTCTCATGTGCTGGTCATGTGCTGGATTTTTTTTACTGCGAAGTCAACGCCGATGCCCACCCGTCCGACGAGGACATTGAATCGGAGGCTGAGAATGACGCAATACGACGCAATGGCATGCAACCGATTACACGCCAGTTGCGTCCCGTTTTGGGCGTAAAGGATGGCGATTTCTTATTTGACGGTTATTTGATGGAATGTCGTACGATCATGGGCGTGATCGACTGCTGAGTAGAAAAACGTACTAATTTGCTGGTTTTTCAGGTTGAAGCACCGAGATTTTCATTTGACGGTCATTTGACGCACGGAAGCAATGATGGGGCAGGAACAATCGCAGGTCAGAAGTCAATGGTCTGTCCACTTCGAGTTTACAATTATGCACAAGCGATTCACAATGAAACGCAACATCCGGAGACTGACGTCTCGCGGCTCGCCGGGGGCTGGCGAGCGAGGGACGTCAGTCCCCTGATTGCGATTCGCGGTGACTTTAAGATGAGTAGACTCAACTGGGACAGACCACTGGAAAAACAGGAGAGCGGGAATCACCATGCCAGTTGATCACACTGAAAAGGGCTTCGAGCAAGCCATCGAGCATCACCTGCTCAGCAATGGTTATCGCAAGGGCGATCCGGCTAACTTCAATCCCGCATTGGCCATCGACCGGCCAGCACTCGTCGAGTTTCTCAAAGACTCGCAGCCCGAGGAGTGGTCCAGGTTGGAAGGATTTTACGGCAAGGATGTCGAAACTAAAGTCGTCGAGAACATTGCCAACAATCTCGATCAGCGAGGGATGCTGGAGTGCCTGCGGCACGGCGTCTCTGACCGGGGTGTCAAGCTGAGACTGGCGTACTTCCAGCCAGCCACCGGCATGAACCCTGAGACGCTGATGCTTTACAGGAAGAATATCCTGACGGTGACTCGGCAGGTTCACTACAGCGAAAAGGCTCCCAATCTTTCCATCGATGTGGTCCTTGGTCTGAATGGATTGCCAGTCGCCACGGCGGAACTGAAGAACCCGTTTACCGGGCAGAATGTTGCTCATGCCAGGAAACAGTACCGCAACGACCGTGATCCGAGGGAACCACTGTTTCAGTTCAAGAAACGAGCCTTGGTCCACTTCGCTGTTGATCCTGACGATGTCTTCATGGCGACACAGTTGGCCGGGAAAAGCACCTTCTTCCTGCCATTCAACAAGGGTCGTAGCGGAGGCAAAGGGAATCCCGACAACCCCCTCGGCTACAAGACGGCATATCTCTGGGAAGAAGTCTGGCAGCGAGACAGCTTTCTCGACATTCTGGCTCGTTTCATCAGCCTGATGGTTGAGGAGAAGATCAAGGACGGCAAGAAAATCCGAAAAGAGACGATGATCTTTCCTCGCTACCACCAGCTTGATTCCGTGCGGAAGTTGCTGGCGGCATCCAAAGTGGAAGGCCCCGGCCACAATTACCTGATCCAGCACTCCGCAGGTTCAGGTAAGAGCAATTCCATCGCATGGCTGGCTCACCGGCTGGCCAGCCTGCACGACGACAAAGACAACCTGATCTACGACTCGGTCATTGTCATTACGGATCGTCGGGTTCTGGATCGTCAGCTTCAGGACACCATCTACCAGTTCGAACACAAACAAGGCGTGGTGGAGAAAATCGATCAGAACTCCACCCAGTTGGCGGAAGCATTGGGCGGCGGCAGTCGCATCATCATCACCACTCTCCAAAAGTTCTCGTTCGTATTGGACAAGATCAAGGAGTTGCCGAAGCGGAACTACGCTCTGATCGTTGATGAGGCCCATAGTTCGCAAACGGGTGAATCGGCTTCCAATGTGCGGCGGGTGCTGGCCGCTTCCAACCTCGAAGCAGCCGAGCAGGAAGAATCCCGCGACGAGTACGATCCCGAGGAAGAAGTGCTGAAGGCGATCAGGGCACGAGGACCACAGAAGAACCTGAGCTTCTACGCATTCACGGCCACGCCAAAGCACAAGACGCTGGAGCTGTTCGGTCGAGACAATTCCGAGGGCAAACCTGAACCGTTTCATCTCTATTCGATGAGGCAGGCCATCGAAGAGGAGTTCATCCTCGATGTCCTAGAGAACTACACGACTTACAAAACCTACTACAAGCTGGCCAAGGCGATTGATGATGACCCGTTGCTGGACCGGAAACGTGCCACGCAAGCGATTGCACGGTTTGTCAGTCTGCACCCCCACAATCTGGCACAGAAGACGGAAGTGATTGTCGAACACTTTCGCACCTTTACTTCCAAAAAGATTGGTGGACGTGCCAAGGCCATGATCGTCACCCGATCTCGGCTACACGCAGTACGGTACAAACTCGCCTTCGACAAATACCTAAGAGAACGTGGCTACGACACACTGCGAGCCGTGGTTGCGTTTTCGGGCACAGTCAAAGACGGCGGACTTGATTATACCGAACCCGGAATGAACGGTTTCAGTGAGAAGGAACTGCCAGAGCAATTCGATACTGGTGAGTTCGTATTTCTGATCGTCGCCGAGAAGTACCAGACGGGCTTTGACCAACCGTTGCTGCACACGATGTATGTGGACAAGAAACTGCAAGGGTTGCAGGCGGTTCAAACTCTTTCTCGACTCAATCGCACCTGCTCTGGCAAGGAAGACACATTCGTCCTCGACTTCGTGAACGAGGCCGAAGAGATTCAGGAAGCGTTTCGTCCTTACTACGAGAAAACGGAAATTGAGCAGCGAGTTGAGCCGAACCTGCTCTACACGCTGAAGAACAAACTGGACGCCTTCCAGACCTATTGGAAACAGGATGTCGATGACTTTGCCAAGGTCTTCTTCAAACCCTCTGAGAAACAACGTGAGTCCGACAAAGGAATGCTCAACGCCTGTGTTGATCCGGCTGTCGGCAGGTTCAAGGGCCAGCCAGAAGAGCGACAGGTTGATTTCCGGCACCAGTTGGGAACCTACCTGCGTTTGTACTCGTTCCTGTCCCAGTTGGTCGCATTCGAAGATGTCGAACTGGAGAAGCTTTATGCCTTCGGGCGGCTGCTGATTGGCAAGCTGCAGATCGATGACGACACTGGACCGCTCGTGATCGATGACGATGTGAAGCTCGCATACTACCGGCTGACGAAAACGCACGAGGGTTCTGCATCACTGCAGACTGGCGAGCCGGAATTGTCTATGGGCCAACAAGTGTCGGCACCGGTCGTCCTAAAGGCGAAGACGTAGTGCCGCTTTCGCAACTCGTGAACGTTTTGAATGAGAAGTTCGGCACCGACTTTAATCAGGAAGATCAGTTGTTCTTCAATCAGATCATCGGCGATCTGAAGCACGACGAGCATCTGGGGGATCAGGCTCGTAATAACACCATCGACCAGTTCAAACTGGCATTCGACCCCAAGGGCATGGCGGCGGTCTTATCCCGCATGGAACGTAACGAGAACATTTCCAACCAGTTCATGTCCAATGAGCAGCTTCGATCCGTGGCGCTGGAACTGATGATGCAACAGGTCTACGAACATTTCAAAGGCCAAGGCCCGGAGGCGGCGTAAGGACAACACAATGGATGGATTTCATCGGAAGAGAACTACGGTTGAGCCCGTCACAGATCGATATCGTCCGCGAAGCTGGCGTCTTCCATGATGATCCGATAGCGCTCACTCGCATCCTTCCCGAGGAGTTGATGGAATGTGGCGTCGGCTTCGAGCTGGCTTTCGATGTTGACTCGCAGCAGCACGCGGGCGCGCGGGTCGAGTGTCGTGTCACGTAATTGGGCGGCGTTCATTTCGCCCAGACCTTTGAACCGCAGCACGACTGCCGTGCGGTTCGCTGGCAGTGAGGCCAGAATCTCTTCTTTTTCCACGTCGTGTCGAGCGTACATTACTTCTTTGCCAACTTCGATTCTGTACAGCGGCGGCTGAGCGATAAACAGCTTGCCCTGACGAATCAGATCCGGCATGTGACGAAAAAAGAACGTCAGCAGCAGCGTTGAAATATGGTAACCGTCGCTGTCGGCATCCATGAGCAGGATGATGCGGGCATAGCGCAGTTGTTGGACTTCAAAGTTGGTGCCGACACCGGCTCCCAGCGTTTCCACGATGTCGCGGATTTCGTTGCTCTCCATGATCTTGGACATCGTGAGGGATTCGGTGTTCAGGATCTTGCCCCGGAGCGGGAGCACGGCCTGAGTTTGCGCTTTGCGCCCCATGACTGCCGTGCCGCCGGCAGAATCGCCTTCGACGATGAATAACTCTGACTGGGAGGGATCTTTGGACTGGCAGTCAACCAGCTTGCCTGGCAGATTCGTTTTCCGTCCCCCGACAGTTTTGCGTCGAACCTCAGACACGGCCTCGCGGCTGGCCTGTCGAGCGCGGGCGGCGAGAACCATGCGACCGAGGATCACGTCGGCCAACGACGGGTTGTTGTTCAGCCAGTTTTCGAGGGCTGGACGGACAACACCGTCAACAGTGGAGGACGTCTCCGGATTGTTCAGACGCTCCTTGGTTTGTCCCTGAAACATCGGATCGCCGATGAACACACTCAGGATGCAGACAATGCCCTCACGAATATCGTCGGCCGCGATTGTGACGCCGCGCGGTTTAAAGCCATGCACCTCCATGTAGTTGCGGACGGCTTTCACGACACCGGCTTTCAGCCCGTTTTCGTGTGTGCCACCGGCATGCGTGCGGATCCCGTTCACGTAACTGCGAATATTCTCATCGGTCGAATCTGTCCAGCGGAGAACCACTTCGACTTTGGCATCTTTGTCGTCCTTCATGGCTGTGAAGAGTTGTTCGTGGGCGGGCTTCCTGCCGGAATCCGTCGTAACCTTTTCGATGTACGCGACGATGCCATCCGGATGATGCAGTTCAAACGTCTCTTTCTTCTGCTCATCATGGAAGACGATCGTCAGTCCACCATGGATATACGAGATGTCTTCCAGATGCTGACGAATGGTTTCAGAATTCAGCTGAGTGCGGCGAAAAATCTCTTCGTCAGGACGAAAGAAGATTGCCGTGCCGTGGCCGCGAAATGGCTTGACCTTCCTTACTGAGCCAGTCGGTTTTCCACGATGAAATGTCTGCTCCCATTCGAATCCGTCACGCTGGACAGTTGCAATCATTTCCGAGGACAGCGCGTTAACAACCGACGAACCTACACCGTGCAGACCTCCGCTGCGTGAATAACTCTTGTCGCTGAATTTTCCGCCCGCGTGCAGTGTTGTCAGGATCACTTCCAGTGTCGATTTTTTCATCTTGGGATGTTTGTCAACCGGAATCCCACGACCATTGTCATGCACCGTACAGGAACTGCCGTCCTTGTGCAGCGTCACAGTAATGCGATCACATTCGCCCGCCAGAAATTCATCGACCGAGTTGTCGACAATTTCCCACAGCAGGTGATGAAGCCCACGAGAGTCCACGCCGCCGATGTACATCGACGGACGACGACGCACGGGCTCAAGCCCCTCAAGAACTTCGATGTCCTCGCCGGTGTAGCTGGAACTGGATTTGGCTGGGGATGCCATTGTTAGTCGTCCTGACAAATTTTCGAGCAAAGGGACTTATTTATTTGGAGAAGCAGTGATCGACATGCGTTCAGAAGACGGGCCACGCATTTTCCAAAATCGGCAATTTAGGGGAGGCAGAGGGTTTTTTCATTGAATTCAAATTCTGTTAGGATTCAATCACGCATTCAAAGCGGATTGTTGAGAAGGTTGGCACGGACGTCTAGTTCAGGAGATTCATCATGAATTATGATTGTCCGAAGTGCACGAGAAAGGGAACTGCAGCGCCAAGTCGGTCGTGGTCCCGCCAGTTGATATGTTTGCTTTTTCTGCGCCGATCAATGCGATGCAGGCGCTGTGAACAGCGATTTTCCTTGCCAATCTGGGCGAAGCAAACGGCTTCTGACTCGCAGCCGATGGATGCTTGCGACACGACGCACTGTCAAACTTCTCCGACTCCTCCAAGTTCACTCCAATCCACCAATTGAATGTCCGGCTGAATCAGTTCCACAAAACCTGTGCGAGAGCTGGTTTTGACCCCGCGACCTCCTCGGGATGTCACCTGATATTTCGTCTGTCCAAAACTCAGGATGTTGTCGTTGTCATTTTTGACTCGCATCGCATCACTCGGTCGTGACATTTGCACAACGCCCAGCACTTCGTCGCCCGCTTCCAGCTTGATCCCTCGCACCCCTTTGCCGGCGCCACCAAGCACGGGCACATCTTCGATGGCGAAGTGCAGGATGCGAGCTTTTTTCGAGGCGATGAACACGGTTTCGGCCTCCCGGACAAGATCGATGTAAACGATCTGATCGGTCTTGCCAAGTCGACAGAACTTGCGACCAGCTTTTGTGGAAGGCGTGCGAAACGCTTCGAACGGCAACCGCATGACTTGTCCGCCTTTTGTCGCGATGAACAAAGTTAATCCGACGCCATCACCAACTTCGTCGAGACTCGTCACGAAACGAGTATCTGTCGGCAATGCGGCAACAACGCTGACGCCGTCTTTCATCTTGGCGCGCTTCGCAAGTGGTTCTCCGTAGCCGGATGAGACCGGCAGTTGATCGATTGGCAAGGTATAGGCGATGCCATCGTTGCAGAAGAACACGGCATGGTCCAGCGTGCTGCCGGGAACAACCGTCAGCACGGAGTCACCTTCGCGCACGCGAGTTTTGGAGACATTGCTAAGCTGCCCGACGCGTTTGATCCAGCCCTCTTTGGTGACAACGACGTTGGTATTTTCTTTGACGATGTAAGCCTGAGGATCGTATTCGACGATTTCTTCGGTGGAACCGAGTTCGCTGCGTCGGGCGTCGCCGTAGTCGGTCGCGATTTGTTCCAGTTCCGCCGAAATCAGCTTCCACATTTTCGTCTTCGACGTCAGAAGCGCTTCGATGGCGGCCGCCTCAGCCTTCTTCCTGGCGAGTTCTTCGCGAATGTCGCCGATCTCAAGCATTGAAATGCGGTACAGCTGAAGTTCCAGGACGGCGTCGGTCTGAATTTCGTCGAGGGGGAATTCGGCCATCAGGCGTTTCGCTGCATCCTTCTTGCCATCACTGGCCCGAATGATTTTCAGGGCACGGTCAAGTCCGTCAAAGACGATGGCGAAGCCTTCGAGGATATGAATCCGCTTGCGAAGTTGCGCGAGCTGGTATTCCAGTCGTCGGCGAACGGTCTCGTAACGAAAGTCCAGAAAATGCTGGAGCAATGACTGCAGACTCAGAACACGTGGGACTGTCGATCCGTGATCGGAGGGCACAAGGCAGGTCGCGTTGTAGCCAAAATTCTGTTCCAGCGCCGTGTGCTTGAACAGGTAAGCTATCACCGCCTCAGGATCCGCCCCTGACTTCAGATCGATGGCAATCCGCAGCCCGTTTTCTTCGTTGGTTTCGTCATTGACGCCTTCCAGTTGCGGCAATTTCCGAGCGGCGATCAATTCGCCAATCTCAGCCATCAACGGACCTGTCGTCACGCCGTACGGAACGGAATAGACGATGATCCGGCTGGTGTCCTGCTTCTTCCCCTGCTGATCGAAGCGCCATTCGCCTCGAACTTTGACCGATCCGCGGCCAGTTTCATACATTTCCTTCAGCTCAGCCCGGTCCGTGACAATGCGACCTCCGTGAGGAAAATCGGGGCCTTTCACATACCGCGTGAGTTGCGCAGTGGACGCATCCGGATTCTCAATCAGATGGACGCACGCTTTGATCACTTCGCCCAGGTTGTGCGGCGGCATATTGGTCGCCATCCCGACTGCTATTCCGGAGGCTCCATTGACGAGGAGCGCTGGATAACGCGCCGGAACAACGACCGGTTCTTCATCGGCAGCGTCATAGGTCGGTCGCATCTCGACGGTCTGAAACCGAAGTTCAGACATCAGGTTTTCAGCCAAACGCGACAGCTTGGCTTCGGTGTAGCGGGCGGCGGCGGCGCGGAGACCCATCACGGATCCAAAGTTGCCCTGACCGATGACAAGCGGATACCGCAGCGTAAAATCCTGAGCCAGTCGAACCAGCGCTTCGTAGACCGCGATGTCCCCGTGCGGATGAAACGAACCGGTGGTATCGCCGCAGATCTTGGCGCACTTGCGAGTCTTGCCATCGGCTGTGAGTCGCAGTCGATCGAACATCACGTACAGAATGCGGCGCTGAACGGGCTTCAGTCCGTCTCGAACATCCGGCAGCGCGCGAGACGTGATGACCGACAGCGCATAGTTGAGATACCGTCGCCGCGTCTCCTCACTGATCGGCACAAACTGCACATTGGCATCCGGTGCCGCGTTCTCGTCAAAGAGTGAAGTACTTTTTCGATTCGTCGATTTCCGTCGGGCCACTCGGGCGTCCTTTGCCTTTAAGAGCTTGATCACTCAGCAGAACCGGGGGAGTGTAATGAACATCGGTCTCGCGCGGCAGGGAAAGATGATGGGTAAAAGGGGCAAAAAAGGCGAATCGCGATGTCAATTTGGGTTGAGAAGACTCGTCCTGGCACACCTGTTCTGATGACAATTTCATTGATTCGACCGGTACGGAATGATTCATCCGCACGATCGATACTGGTCGAACAACAAGAGTGTTGGGTGTTTTGTGTTTCGGACAGCAGGCGGCGATTGGGCTCAATGCGAAGCGAAAACGGTACCTGGCGAGAGCAGGCGGATTCAGTGTGAGTCTGTGGCTGCGCACAATCAGAACAAGCGGTCAGGTGTGAGTTTCTCAGATCCGAGTCTCACCGATCGACCGTCATTGCGGACCACCGGGCGTTCCGCGGATTCCATGGAGGGGGCTGAAATGCTACGCAAGGGATTAGTAGCGCTGATGATGGGCGTGATTTGCGCCGGCAGCGCGGTTGCCGCCGATTCGGCAGCACGAAAGCCGAATCCGGCACCGAGCGGTTTGGCGGGATGGTGGAAGAGCAAAACTTCCGGCCACCACTCATCGTCGATGAATTCGCGACCAGTGAATCATAAGTCGCCGCGACCGGCATCGAAATCTCAGCCAGGCGGCATTCAGCGTGCCGTGGTGGAAGATGCGGAACGGCAGGCTGTCAGAGTTCGCCAGACATCGGGGAGCCCACAGGAACCCGATGTTGTGTTTCCGCAGTTTGAGGCACAAGAGGCCGAGTTTGGGCTTAACCCGGTACCTGTCGAACAGGCTCCGGTGCTGCCCAACATCTCAACGGTGTCCGGCCCGCAGTACTTCAGTGCAATGTCGGCGGGATCGTCGAACGTGATGCCGGTCCATCCGGGTGCCAACTGGCAGTCGTATCAGGCACCGAGGCCGATTCAAAACGTATCGCAGGGACAGTACAGCTATCCCGCGAATTCGTACAGCCCCGCCGGACCGCAGTATACGGGCGGCGGCATGATGACGCCTCAGCCGACCGGTGGAAATTATCCCATGTCATCAGGCGGCCAGTATCCGCAAACCGGAGCAGCTCTCTATCCATGTCCGATCCCTGGAATTCCGCAGCAGATCGGCGGAACGGCCGTGGTCAATCCGGCGTTCCACCCTCACGAAATGCTGTACCCACATGAATATCACGCGATGTATCCGCCTTACTACTACAAGGTGAATGGCGAATTCATGGTCACACCATTTGGCGTGTGGTCGCAAGAAAAATGGAAGCTGCAAGGGACGAGAGTGGACGTGAAATACAAGTCTCACATCAGTCCCTTCACATTGTTCCATCCTCCATACAGTCCCTGATGCACACCATCACTGACTTTCGTCCCGAATCACTTCAACAGGATGAGACGTTACTGAAGCAGCGTCTCCGACAGAGCTTTGTTCATTAAATCGGACGGCGTTGTATTCTGTCTGCTCGCCGACGCCATTAGGTTTATTCAGCCTTTTTGATCAGGTAGAAGAAAATGATCTCCTATTCAAAAACCTTTCGCATCGCAGCGCTGCTGTGTGCGATCACGACGACGGGACTCGCCGTCGGGCAGGACGGCGTCGTTCGGATGTCGGATCGGTCCGGAAATGCCACAGGTCCCAACTCCGCAGTTGCTGCTGGCACAGGCCAGGTGTTCATGTCTCGCCAGGGACAGGGGATACAGCAGGTGCGTCATGAGACTGTGAACTGCGGTGATCCCTGTATGATGGAAGGCCCGAACTGCGTCATGCCTCAATGGGCCTGTGACTCGAATGGTGCTGCCTGTGGCTCCTGCGGCCCGAACAGTTACTGCGGTGGATCAGGTGGCGGCTGCAACTGCGGCTGCAACTGCAACTGCAACAGCAACTGCGGCTGCAACTGTAATTCAGGCTGCAATGCAGGTGGTAACGTTGGATGTATGTGCTGCAACGGGTGCAATGGCAACGTCTGCAACGGCAACGTCTGCTATGCTCCAATGGACTGCAACTCAGTCTTCTCGTCCGGATATGACCGGGAACGGTGCCGGAATGGCCGGTGCAACGGCAACGGGGGTTACTGCCAGAACGACACGACCATTTGTGCTCATTCAATGGATTCAGGAACAGGCTCAGGCTGCCGTGACTATTGGCACGGTCAGTCGATGAGTTTCCGCAACAAGAACGCTCGCCTCGCGGACCATTTGTTTGGCTGGATGATTCCATCCGGCTGCTGTGGGAGTGGCTGCCCTCCCTGCGGCAAATATCACATCACCTACGCTGATCAGCCGGATTACATCAATCCGAATGACACGCAACTGTACGCCGCTCAGGGGTACGGAATGCCGATCACGGTGCCTTTGGCTCCGAACGTGAACTACTCGTACAACTACAGCGCCGGGCTGCCTTCAAGCCGCCTCACACAAATCGGTAACTACAACCCACAGACTTCACCACAACCGCTTTACCATCAGACATGGTGATCAGCGGTCTGGATTTCCGGAGATGAATATTATGAAACGCTTGTCAGCAGGTTTACTGGCTTTGGTTGCCTGTTTCTTATCGGGAAGTGACGCCTTTGGGCAGATGCAGCCGAGCAATAGCGACTTCAATCAAGGCGGCTCAGCATCGTCGGCCTGCGAGAGTTGTCAAATCTCGAATTATCAATCGGGCTCCGTTTATTATCAAACGTGCGACAGCTGCAAAGGCGGCAGATCATCTGTCTGCTCATGCTGGACGCGACCGCTGTTCGCGAACTGTTGTGCCGCGAAGTGCTGTGCCACCAAGGCGTATCCGGACGCTGGCTGGGCACCTCCGGCTCGCCTGCCAGTCAACTACGACGGAACGTGGTACGGTGCGTACGTGCCGCAACAGGCCTACGGGACTCCCGGTGGTGGTTTTATCGCGAATTATCCAACTGTCTACCAACCGACTGATACAACTCAGTTGGGCTACTACTACCACAAAGTTCCAACATGGCAATCCGGGAACGACAGAATCCCAGGGATTCCGCGTCCGAGTGATTTTCATACGCGAACCTGCCCCGGCGGCGGCTCCGGCTGTTTCGGACATCATGGCGGTTTCGGACATCATGGCGGATATGGCGGACCAGCGAATTCCAACTGCCAGAACTGCAACAACGGAAACTACGCGACCATGGCTCCCGTCCAGCCAATTCCAAATGGTCGTTACGTCGTCCGACCATCAGCGCCGAAGTCCCAGAGTTTCCTCAGCAAGATCAGTCTGACTTCGATGACACAAATCTTTGAGTAAGGATTGCTCGATGAATTACAGTCGTGATTGAATCATCCGCAGTGTGTGTGTCGCTGAAATTGGATGCGGCCCAATACGCAGCGTTTGAGTGCAATTCCGTTTGCGTCCCGTTGGGCCTGAAAACAGGACGCCAAGTCCGGCTGATCTGACACTTATTGATCGATCGATCCTAAGCTCTTCTATGGTCTTCTGAAGCAGCCGAAGAATTAAAACAACTTGTTCCTCCTCCAGAGAGCCCGGCAAGGCACCACGCTTGCCGGGTTCTTTTCATTGCAGGCAGCCCTTTTCAGTTGTCACAAAACCAGCGAAGCCCCTTCCGGCGGAATGCACGAGGTGGTATTTTCCGTGTCGAACAGACAGTGACTTTCGAACTCTCAATTCCACGGATTTCCTGCAAATGACCGATTCTTCCGCCTCCACTCACCGTGACTTTGTGCGGCAGATCATTGAAGACGACCTTGCCTCCGGAAAATGGGGCGGTCGAGTCCAGACGCGGTTTCCGCCCGAGCCCAACGGTTATCTCCACATTGGTCACGCCAAATCGATCTGCCTCAACTTCGGCATCGCCAGCGAGTACGGCGGAAAGTGCAATCTGCGGTTTGACGACACCAATCCGGAAAAGGAAGACACGGAATACGTTGATTCCATCATGGAAGACGTCCGCTGGCTGGGCTTCGACTGGGAAGATCGCCTGTTCTATGCATCGGATTACTTCGAACAGCTCTACCAGTGGGCCGAACAGCTCATCCGCGACGACAAAGCCTACGTCTGCAGTCTGCCGCTGGAAGAAATCCGCGCCGGTCGAGGCTCAGCGACAGAATCCGGCACGGATAGCCCGTACCGCTGTCGGTCGGTTGAGGAAAACCTGGACCTGTTTCGCCGCATGAGAGCTGGTGAGTTTCCTGAAGGGGCGCATGTCGTCCGAGCGAAAATTGACATGTCGCACAAGCACATGCTGCTGCGCGATCCGATCATGTACCGCATTCGCCACGCCGAACATCATCGCACCGGAAATCAGTGGTGCATTTATCCCACCTACGACTACACGCACGGTCAATCGGATTCGATTGAGTCCATTACGCACTCGATCTGCACGCTGGAATTCGAAAACCACCGACCGCTCTACGACTGGTACTGCGACGCTCTGGGCATTCACCACCCGCAGCAGATCGAATTCAACCGCCTGAACCTGACGTATACAATGATGAGCAAACGTCGGCTGCTGGAACTGGTGCAAGGCAACTTCGTATCCGGTTGGGATGATCCACGGTTGCCGACCATCTGCGGCCTGCGTCGCCGCGGCTACACGCCCGAAGCCATCCGCGCCTTCTGCTCGTATGTCGGAGTCACCAAGAACAATGCCACCACTGACATGGTCGTCCTCGAAAACCACATTCGCGAAGATCTCAACAAGCGAGCCGAGCGGCGCATGGCCGTGTTGAATCCACTCAAGGTCGTCATCACAAATTATCCGGCCGACCAGATCGACGAACTGGACGCCGTCAACAACCCCGAAGACGCCACCGCCGGCAGCCGCAAGGTGCCGTTCAGTCGAGAACTGTACATCGAGCGTGAAGATTTCATGAAAGACCCGCCGAAGAAGTTCTTCCGGCTCTCACCCGGCAAAGAAGTCCGCCTCCGCTGGGCTTACTTCGTGACGTGTACCGAAGTCATCAAAGACGCGGCTGGGGAAGTTGTCGAAATCCACTGCACCTACGATCCCGCGACCAAGGGCGGCGACGCTCCGGATGGACGCAAGGTGAAAGCCACGCTGCATTGGGTCTCCGCAAAACACGCGGTCCATGCCGAAGTGCGACTCTACGATCATCTGTTCGCGAAAGAAGATCCCGATGAGGTCGCTGATCCATCACTCGACTGGAAATCCAACTTCAATCCCGGTTCACTTCAGATCGTCAGCGCCATGCTCGAACCGGAACTCGCCAAGTCCCGCTTCGGTGATCGCTTCCAGTTCGAACGCATGGGTTATTTCTGCGTCGATGCCGAAACAACTTCGGACCGACTGATCTTCAATCGCACTGTGACACTCAAAGACCAGTGGGCGAGGGCACAGGTGAAAGGCTGAAAGGGACCTACGCTGAGATGTCGAGCCCTTATGAATGCAATAAAGAAACAATCAGCGTTTTCAAATGGCCCGCCCACGAAAGCGCATCCAGGGCACCCGGATCCGTGTGATCCAGTCGCAACGCAGCAGATGGTTGTACTTGACGGCGGCACCCGTGTTGAAAAGGACAACCGTTTCGTCTGGCTTGATCCACCCCGAAGCCTTCAATTCTCGAGCCGCCATCCAGATCACCCCACCTTCGGGCGCGCAGTGCAGTCCTTGCCAGCGAGCAAGTTCTTCAACGCCCTGCATGAGTTGTTCGTCCGTGACGGTCAACGCGATACCGCCGCTCTTGTGCAGAATGTCGAGCATGATGAAATCGCCCACGGCGGCCGGGACACGCAGTCCGGAGGCGATCGTGTGGGCGTTGGGGAACATGGGAGCGAAATTCGTTCCGTCGCGAAACGCCTTCACGATCGGCTCGCAGCCTTCGGCCTGGACAACAACCATGCGAGGCCGTTCAGGGCCGATCCAGCCAAGCTGCTGCATCTCGTCAAAGGCTTTCCACATCCCGATGAGTCCCGTGCCACCGCCGGTCGGATACAGAATGACATCCGGTAACTGAAGACTCGATGTCCGTCGATGGTCCGGCGTCTGCGAGCGAATCGGCTGGCAGAACTTCATGGAATCGCCACATGGACCGCTCACGACGACTTCGCACCACTTCAGAGGTGAAACTGCTTTTCAGACCAGCGAGGTCATATCTCGCGAGCAGTGGCTTCCCCGCTTGACTTAAACCCAGTAATCTACCGGTATGGTACGTTTCGCCGGTAAGGGAGCATTCCAGAGAATTGTGCATTTGCTGCCAAAGCCTTCAGTCTTGAGGTAAACAACGTCTTGGCGGTACGGGTATTTGAACTCACATCAGGCAAGGATGCCATGAATCCCAAAATTCGAAGTGCCTACGGGCTGACTATTGGCTGGTTGATGGTTGCGGCGGCAGTCGGAATCGTTGTTTGCCAGTTATTTACCAACTGGTTGAATCTTTGCGGTACGTCGTCGGCGTCTCTTGCCTCCCTGGCGATCGGCTTCGCGGTGGGAATGCTGCTGATGGGATGGGTCAGCGAAGGCATTGACCAGTTCCTCAGCGTCGATCGCTGGAGAAGTCCGCTCAGCATGGCTGCGGGACTGGTTGTCATTTCGTTGTGCTGGCTGATGCCGAGTCTGCTCAATGCAACTCTGCTCGCCGGCTGCGAAACGATTGGCGTTACCTGGCCGTTTTCGTCGTTGCTCGTCATGCTGTTCCCTGCACTGGTAGTCGCGATTGTTGTCGCCGCCGCTGGTGTATTTTTCCGAGCGACGAACCCCTGCCCTGAGACACCGTGGATCAATTCCGCACTTGTCGGCGTTCCGGGTGTTGCCCTGATGCTGCTCTTCGCTGTGCCGGGATTGTCTTCATTGCCCTTCGCCATTGCGCCGACGCTGCTCATCGGGATTGCAGTCGCATGTCGCATCCTGTTTAGCTCTGCAAAGGAAGAAATCTCAAACGATGCAAATCACGCTGTCAACGACCATGCTGCGCGAAACCCTGCGGAACGACTGACATGCCGGATACACATGCTGGCATTCCTTGCGGCCGGAATGCTGCTGATGGCAGTCAGCGAAACCTTGTGCCAATTCATGCCGAGTAGTCTGCCGGTCATGATTCAAACGGCCTGCCTCACGGCACTCGCTCTTGCGATGCTGTCGCGGCCGCTCACGATGAAACTGCTCACCGTCCCTGCCATGCATTTCTTCGCATTGCTGACACTTGCGTTTTTTCCGATCCTGTTTCTACCGCTGACAGATTTCAATTTGAGCCTCAACACGCGGAGCCTTGCGGCAGTCGTCGTGTTGTTGCTTCGGTCCGCTCAATTTGCCATATTCGTAACAGCGGCGTTCGTGCCGGCGATCTGTGTTTCGTCAACGATGCAACAAACGATCTCCTCACGGAACGCAGTTCTCTGCAGCGTCTCCGGTGTCCTCCTGACTCTCGTGCTGCTAAGTCTCGGCGTTTCGCCCACGATGCTGCTGGCAATGGGGATTGTGATCCACGCGACCGCTTGTCTTGCCCGCACTTTTGTCAATCGTCGTCGTCGTAGCGAGTCGATGAATCGCATTGCGTCGCTTGCCCAGTATGCTCTGCCTGTGTTGAGTCTGCTGAGCCCGCTCCTCGTCGCATTCGGCACTGCGGATTCCTCTCGAATGTCATCGCTGTTGTTTTCAGATCGAACGATCGCAGCGGTTGAGCGTGGCATCGAGCAGGACCTGATCCTGCAATCACATGCCAATCGATTGATCTCGACCGTTGCAACTCAGTCCGGAGAAATCACAGTCTGGCGTCGCACCGGAAACGCGTTCGAATTTCAACGCAACGGAATGCCAATTGGTCGAGTCAGCAATGACACGAGTTTATCACCGCAACCGATCGAAGACATCCTGCCCGCAATCATGGCCATGGTCAGCCATGCAAAACCATCACGCGTGCTGTTGCTGGGTGACGACACCGGAGTCTGTCTGCGAACGTGCAGTCATTTTCCGGTTCAGGAAATTGTTGCTGTTCGTTCGGATCGACAGCTGACCCAACTGGCTCAACGATTGACCTGGAGCGGCCAGTCGTTGCCGCCTGATCAGGATCAGCGGGTCCGCATTCTACATGAACCCGCGACGCTGGCGGTACGCCGTCGGGAATTGAGTCTCTTCGACGTGGTGATCGCAACAGGTGAAAATCTTACGCTGCCATCCGCCGCCCATGAATACACGACGGAATTCTATCAGGCAGTACGGTCACGGATGACAGCGGACGCCGTGTTCTGCCAGCG
>Ga0154020_10000902_pt1 | contig 36663 bp, 31 predicted proteins | sample Klosneuvirus_201_FD_109709 | JGI IMG/M metagenome (GOLD analysis project Ga0154020, IMG submission 109709) | Active sludge microbial communities from wastewater, Klosterneuburg, Austria - Klosneuvirus_20160825_MG | ecosystem: Engineered > WWTP > Aerobic digester > Activated sludge | place...
CCGGCAACACACAAATTATTTTCTTTCCTTGAATCATATGTGAACAAAAATAACAAAGTTTGATTAAATCCTAAATTAAAATATGGCAATTAGCCGTATTTTTAACCATTCAACCGTGATCCTCAAAAGGCTACATACCCTCTTAATCCGTTCCTTTCTTCCGCCTTTTTTTGTCACCCTTTTTACCAGCGTCTTTTTATTTTTTCTGGTTCAGATTGTGATTACATATCTGGACGATTTGATAGGCAAAGGGTTACGCAGTATGGACCTGATAAAACTGTTTACTTACGCCTGGATTGCTATCGTCCCCCAGTGCATACCTCTTGCCGTTTTGCTGGCCTCCATCATGTGTTTTGGGCAGCTGGCCGAAAACTACGAACTGGCCGCTATGAAATCCTCAGGATTGTCTCTTTTCAGAATCATGAGGCCATTGATCGTACTCATCTTTATCATGGCGGGTTTAACCTTTTTATTCAACAATTTTGTTTTACCATACGTCCACCTCAAGTCCACCACCTTACTTTACGACATACGTCAGAAAAAACCAACCGTGAACATCAAGGAAGGTGTTTTTTACAATGGGATAGAGAACTTTAGCCTGAGAGTTGGAAAAAAATCCGCGAACAAGGATTCCCTTAAGGACATTTATATCTATAATCACACATCCCGCATGGGCAATACCACACAGCTGTATGCCAATTCGGGAAGGATCACCATCACATCCGATACCTCTGAAATGATTTTGTTACTTCGCAACGGCAATCGATACGAAGAAACGAGCGACCCTTACGGAAACAGTGTCGGCAAAACACTTACCCATCTGAACTTTAAAAATCTGCAGGTCAACATTCCGCTCGAAGATTTTAAACTCAAACGTACGAATGAGGAACTTTTCAAGGGGAATGAAGAAATGATGAACATCTGGCAGCTGGATTCGGTTGCCGATTCAACTTCACGTTTAATACGCCGCAGGGTAAATGGTTTAAGTCAACAGGCAGCCAGTTATTTTTACTCCCGTACCTCTGCAGCCATGAACAATACGGCCACAACACACCCTTTGGTTAAGGTGCAGGACTTTTGCAAAACCCTCTCCCCCGAACAATACAACACCGTACTTCAAAATGCCCTCAACACCACACGAATCGCATTCGGGAACATTGACAGTTCAGAACATGGCATTGTGAACGAACAAAACAATGTGCTCAGGTATGAGATTGAATGGCATAAAAAAATGGTGGTAAGTTTTGCCTGTTTGGTTTTGTTTTTTATTGGTGCTCCACTGGGCGCTATTATTCGCAAAGGGGGATTGGGTTTGCCTGTTGTAACCTCAGTTGTGTTTTTTTTAGCCTATTACATACTCACTGAGTTGTTTCTGAATCTGGCCATCGAGGGACGTATGGCGCCTTGGAAAGCGCTTTGGAGCCCACCTCTCATTTTTCTGCCCCTGAGTGCCTTTCTCACCTACAAAGCCGCCAGGGACTCGGTGATGTTTGATTTTACCCTGTATTCGGAATGGGTAAAAAAACTTTTTAAACGCAAATCCCTTGCTTAGAATTCTGCAAATAGGCAATAAGGCTCCTTATCCAGCCAACGATGGCAGCAGCATTGCCATTTACAACATGGCCAGAGGATTTTTATCCAATGCAGTTCAATTGCATCTTCTGTGCATCAATACAAAAAAACACTTTAAGCCCGATGCGGATGTTCCTGAGGAGTTCCGCAATAACACGCACTACCATTCGGTTTATCACAACACCAACACCAGCCTGATGGGTGCTTTGCTGAATCTTTTCAGCACACGCTCTTATTTTGTGTCCCGTTTTGATTTCAGAGCTTTTGAACTGGCTTTAATTGATACACTCAAAAAAAACGAATTCGATATTATTCAGCTCGAAGGGGTGTTTATGGGGGTCTACCTTTCGTGCATTCGAAAACACAGTAAAGCAAAGGTTGTGTTAAGGGCGCACAACATCGAACATTACATCTGGAACCGCCACGCCCTGGTTGAAAAAAACCCTTTGAAAAGGGCTTATCTCAAACTACAGAACAATCGCCTTAAACGTTTTGAATTGCGTGTTTTTAAGGAATGTGATGCCATTGTTACCATCACCAGCACCGATGGGGCGGAACTTCAAAAACTGGGTTGTTTTAAGCCCAACACCACTTGCATTACGGGTGTCGACATTGCGCAATACCAAAAGCCTTTGCCGGTTCAACCAAAACCAAAGACCGTATTTTATTTTGGTTCCATGGATTGGTTACCCAACAGCGAAGCCGTGCTTTGGTTTTTGAACCACAGCTGGGAAAAAATTCACAAAGCAGTTCCTGAAGCCCGGTTTATTGTTGCCGGCAGAGGCATGCCGCCTTCGTTTCATAAACTCATCGCCCCAAACCTCTTGTTGGTGGAAAACGTGCCTGATGCCGCCTCTTTTTATAATCAACACGAGGTCATGGTGGTTCCGCTTTGGTCGGGCAGTGGCATCAGAATTAAAATCATAGAAGGCATGGCCTATGGCAAAGCGATTGTAAGCACATCCATTGGAGCTGAGGGAATAGCGTATACGGATCAAAAAAACATCCTGATCGCTGATAACGCTGAGGATTTTAGCAAGGCGGTCATAGAGCTTCTGAAAAAACCGGTCGTGCGCATGGAACTCGAAACCCGGGCCTCTGAATTCGCTGCGCTGGAATTTGATAACACCAAAGTTGTTTCATCGCTCATCGCATTTTACACCCACCTCATACATGCTTAATCTGCTTGAGTTCATATTCTGGTTGTGCATAGCCCTTATTGTTCATACCTACGTGGTGTACCCAATGCTTATGCTCCTGGTTTTTCGTCAGGAGGGCGTAAAATTGCAGGAATACGAACGTCAGGAAGAATTGCCGGAACTTTCCGTACTGATTGCTGCATACAATGAGGAAAAAGTGATCGTGGATAAAATACACTCTGTATTTAATTCCGCCTACCCCAGTTCAAAAATACACATCGTGGTTGGATCCGATGCTTCTACCGATGCCACCGACCGTTTGGTAGAAGACCTGCGTGGCCGTTACCCTAACCTTAAACTGGTGCGTTTTTCAGGAAGGGTAGGAAAAATTGGCATCATGAACCGTTTGGTGCAGGACCATGGCAAAGACATTCTGGTGCTCACCGATGCCAATGTGATGTTTAAACACCAAACGCTTTACCACCTGGTAAAATGGTTCAAAGATGAAAGGGTGGGTTTGGTTGCCGCCAACATTATCAAAGAATCTTTGAACAACGAAGGCATTAGCTTTCAGGAAAAAAAATACCTGAGTTTTGAAAACCTTATAAAATCAGCAGAAAGCAAAGCCTTTCAGCTCATTATGGGTGCCGAAGGCGGCTGTTATGCCCTGAGAAAAACCCTTTTTGTTCCTGTGCCTTCTCACTTTATTGTGGATGATTTTTTTATCACCCTCAAAGTTCTAAACAGGGATAAATTTGCAATGTTCAGTCCTGGTGCCGAATGTACTGAAGACGTGAACAGCAATGCCTCAGGTGAATACCGCCGTAAGGTGCGGATTTCCTCGGGCAATTTTCAAAATCTCCTGCACTTCAGAAATACCCTGTGGCCCATCTGGAAAGCAAAAACGTTTGTGTTCTGGTCGCACAAGGTGCTGCGCTGGTTAACCCCTTTTTTGATCCTTATCGCGGCGGTTTGCTCGTATTTTCTTTCTCTAAACTCCGTGTTTTTTATGGCCCTGTTTTACCTGCAGGTATTCGGACTTCTCCTTCCCTGGTTAAACAGGATGTTCAAATTCAATAACCCGGTACTGAAATTCGCCAGCCATTTTTACCTTATGAATCTGGCTTTACTTCAGGGATTTTTCAGATTCATGAGAGGCATTAAAAGCAGTGTTTGGCAGCCCGTGGAAAGAAATGTTTAAAGCCCTGAACCATAGCCTCTGTTGTTTTGCGCTGGTGATTTTACTGTGCCCTTCCTTTATGGCGCAAAAAAAGAGTTCAGAGAATACAAAAAAACCTGCCCTCATCCGAATTAAACAGGCAGAAAGCCTGAGTTACGATGAATTTAAAAACAACGCCCGCATTTTAAGAGGCAATGTGATCTGTGAACACGAAGGGGCATTGCTTTATTGCGATACCGCATACATTTATGAGAAAGAGAACCGCATGCAGGCCAGCGGCCACGTCCTCATCACCCAAGGCGACAGCATAAGGGTAACAGCGGAAAAATTGATTTATGACGGCAAAAGTAAAATGGCCAGTCTTCAAAACAATGTCAGATGCGTTGAAAAAGACATGGTGCTCACCACACCCTCCATGGATTTTGATCTCGGCAACTCCATTGCCTCCTATTACAATGGAGGAACCATTGTGAACCAAAAAAACACACTCACCAGCAAACACGGTCATTATTATTCTTCCAGCAAGGAAGCCTGTTTTAATCTTGATGTGGTGCTCACCAATCCGGACTACACCATGAACAGCGATACACTGAAGTACCGCATCCCAAATAAAACCGTCTATTTTCTGGGGCCCAGCATCATCATGGCCAAAACCGATTACATCTATTGTGAAAACGGATGGTATGATACCAACAAAGAAATTTCGAGGTTCAGTAAAAACGCCGTTTTGGTTACTGCCCAGCAAAAACTAAGGGGAGACAGTTTGGTGTACGACCGTTTAAATAAAACAGGAAAGGCATTTAACAACGTCACTATGATCGATACGGCTGAGAAATCCATCCTCTTTGGCGATTTGGCTGAGTACAGCGAAAAGAGCAACGAAGCCTGGATAAGCGGCAAAGCGATATATGCCCGCATCATGGAAAAAGACACCCTTTTTTTAGCAGCTGAACTGCTTTATCAAAAGGACCTTGATAGCGTAAACAATCTGGTGCTGGCCTATCACCGGGTTCGTTTGCTGCACAAACAAATGCAGGCTAAAGCCGATTCTGCTTCGTATAACACAAAAGATTCACTTTTGCATTTTTATTACGCTCCGGTATTATGGACCAAACTGTCGCAAGCCAGTGCCAAAAACATGAACGCTACTGTAGGGAAGAATTCAATCAGGGAATTTCGTCTTGAAGGCCAGGCTTTGTTGCTTCAACAGGTTGATTCCTTGAGAACGGATAAATACAATCAATTGTCGGGAAAAACCATCACCGGCGTCTTAAGCCAGGATACCATCCGAAAAGTAACAGTCAATGGAAATGTTGAAGTGCTCTACTTTCCTAAGAACAATAATAAATACATGGGGCTTAACAACACCAGTTGCAATGAGGCGGTGCTCTGGTTCAAAAACAATGAGGTGGAACGGGTTAGTCTTAAACCAAAAACTTCCGGTGCACTCAAACCATTAAAGGAGGTTGATGTACCAAACGCACGATTAAAGGGCTTTAACTGGCAGTACACAAGTCGACCCAAAACAAAATCGGATCTGCATTCAGTAAACTAATTTGGATTTTAATCCTGAATAAAAAGGGCTTTCAGTTCAGAAGCTTCTTCAGGTTTCATCCGACCCGCCAAAATAAGCGACAACTGCCTTCTTCTCAAGGCGCTTTCAAAACGCTTTTTTTCAGTCTCCGTCTCAGGACTTAATGGGGGAACGGGCAAAGGAGCACCATTCTGATCGATGGCTACAAAAGTGAGTATGGCTTCGTTGCATTTTGTTTTTTCTCCAGTCACCGTATTTTCAACCAGCACATCCACATAAATTTCCATGCTAGTGGAAAAGGCGCGGCTTACTTTGGCTTCAAGGGTTACAACCGAGTTTTGTTTGATGGGGTTATCAAACGACACGTGATTGATAGCGGCGGTGACCACAACACGCCCGCAATGCCTTTGAGCAGCAATGGCTGCAGTAATATCCACCCATTGCATGAGTTTGCCTCCGAATAAATTGCCAACGTGGTTGGTGTCGTTAGGAAGAACCACCTCGGTGTTAATGGTAAGGGATTGCGATGGTGTTTTGGCTTGCATGAAGGTCATAAGGGCGGTTACAGGGACTTGGAAACTTTTGTGTGTTTAAAACTCAGGCGAAATTACTCATAATTACTTACTTTTAAAGCATGGAATACAATTATGTAAAAGCCCTGCACATCATCTTTGTGGTCAGCTGGTTCTCTGCTTTGTTTTATATCGTTCGTTTATTCATCTATGCCCGCGAAGCCCAGGATAAAGTTCCCGAAGCCCGTTCCGTGTTAACGGCGCAATTTCTGCTTATGCAAAGGAGGCTGTGGTATTTTATTGGCTGGCCAGCCATGATTTTAAGTTTGGTGTTTGGTTTGTGGATGCTGGTTCTTAATCCCGCTTTACTTGCCCTGCCCTGGATGTGGCTAAAACTGATTGCCGTGGGTTTACTTATGCTCTACCATCTGGAATGCCAGCGTATATTAGCTCAGCAAAAACAAGGCGTTTACAAACTTTCATCTTTTAAACTTCGCCTCTTTAATGAATTGGCTACTGTGTTTTTGGTAAGCATTGTGTTTTTAGTGGTTCTTAAATCCACTTCTGGTTTTATCTGGGGAACACTTGGATTATTTGTGTTTGCAGCTGTACTGATGGCTGCTGTGGTGCTAATCAGAAAACGAAGCAAAAGCGAAGAGCCCACAAAAAATACAGTTGTAAGTTCAACAACAAATCCCTCCCAGGAAGAAAAACCAAAATAAGATTAAGGCAATTGTTTGATCCAGGCGTGTGGAAAAAGCGTTTTTATAGAATTCAGGTCCGTCTTGGCCGCCTCCTTTGTTGAATAGCCGCCCAGTGCCACCACATAAAGCCCTTTTGTTTCGAGATGGGTGATACTCACCGCATACTCCTTTTCTTCAAGCCCTTTTGCAAACTTTTTGGCGTTCGCTTTTACCGAAAAACAACCAAACACAATACGGTAAGCGCCCGAAACAGGTTTAAACCCCTTGCCAGACTTGGTTTTATGTGCAGTGCTTTTACTTACTGAACTAGAAACAACAAAACGAATGTCATCGTCCAACTTTAAAATGGCTTCGTTTTCTGATGTGCTGATCAACATGGCTTTGTTGGATTTAGTTCCTGAAAGTGCCAGGGCGGGGTAATCCAGGGCTTTGTATTCTGCTTTGGCCGATTTGCTGAAAAAAGCGGCTTTTAAGGGGCCCTGCACCCCAACGGAGGTGATGACAAAACTTAAGATAAAAATCAAAAAAATACCAAGGGCGCCATAGGCCACACTTTTTTTAGCCTGCTCTGTAAGCAAGTTCTTTTTTGTGCTCAAAGGGGCTTCTGAAGGAGTGGGAGCAGGTCGGTCGACAAATGGTTTTATCTTGGGTTCCGAACGATTTACAACTTCTGTTTCAATTTCTTTCAAATGCAAAGGCGCCAGTCCAAAACTATCCGAAAGAAAATTCACGTCTGTTCTGGGTTCAAAACAAAGGTTGTTCTCAAAGTCAAGATAAAAAAACCCGAGCCGCTCAATGCTTAGCCTGCGTTTGGTGTTTAATATGCTGTTGCAGTAGTCAGCAAATTCCTCCAGATGCATCAGCGTGGTAGCGTGGTCACAGCCCAGCTCCTTCTGCAACCAGTTCAGCAATACCCCGTCGTTTTGTCGAAGTTGTTTGTTAAACCCCAGTTTTTTAGAGGGAGGCAAAAGAGAGGTACCGGTGCTTGAAAATGAGGAGGCTTGTGATTTTAAGACAAAACCACCAAAACCGGGCAACACAAGATACTCTTGCTTATAAAGCAATTCCAAAATGCCACGGATGATGTGCTCCTGAATATTCATTCCCAAACGCAAATATAACTTTGTTGGCCGTTCTGAGGCTGTAGGACTGTTAACAAAAGCCTTTGATTTTATTAACTGTCTAAATATTAAGGGACATATTTTTCTGTTGGGGAGATTGTAGTATTTTTACCAATTGATGACGACCTTGTTTCTACGTTTATTTCTCAGCATATCAGCACTTTCACTGCCGTTTATTACAGTTCAGCCTAAATCCGATTTAACCTGTGAAGAGATTCTTGAAAAAAGCTTCAAGGCCATTCGCGAAGTGAAAAGTTTAAAATACCACCTCAAGATCATTGAAAGAGGAAAAAAAGGCTTCAACTATTATGAAAGTGCAGTAAAGTTCAATAAAAATCCAAGGCAGATCTACCTCTATATTAAAGGGATAGAAGTGTTGTATCTCGAAGGGAAAAACAACAACAAAGCCCTGGTCAACCCGGGTGGTTTCCCTTACATCACGCTTAATCTCGACCCAATGGGCGACCTCATGCGTCAGGACCAGCACCACACCCTTAATGAAATGGGTTACGACTATTTCTCCAGCGTGATTCAGCAAACCCTTAAAAAGGTAGACAGGGATCATTTCGATGAGTATTTTAAACTGCTGGGCGAAGAGAAGGTGAATAACCGCTTCTGCTATAAGATCCTTGTTAATAATAAAGATTTTGCATACACAGATTATACGGTGCAGCCCGGAGAAAGCATCACCTCCATTGCCCGCAAGTTTTATGTTTCAGAATACATGATCCTCGAAAGGAACCCAAAATTCAAAGATTATTTCGACCCTTTGAAAAAAGGTCAGATCATTAAAGTGCCCAATTCCTATTGCAGATCGGTTGTGCTTTACATCGACAAATTTTATTTTGTACCCATTAGCGTTAGAGTAATTGACGACAAGGGGCTGTTTGAAGAATACAACTACCATTTTCTTCAGGTGAATCCAAAGTTTGAGGATGGGGAGTTCACCCGAACTTACAAGGATTATAAATTTTGATATACAGCTGCATTCCATCAGGTTTAAACTTGCACTTTTTTCAATACCTTTAAAAGATGAGAAAAAACGGGATAATTGCAGTGATTTTTGCACTTGGTTTTTTCTCCTGCAAAGAAGAGGTTCCGGAACCGGCCACGGTGAAAGGCCTGGAGTATTTCCCTCTCACCATAGGACGCTTTGTTGAATATGAGGCCGACAGCACGGTGTACACCGAGGTTCCAAAAGACACTCTGTATTTCAAATACCGCATCAAAGAAAAAATAGTTGAAGAGTTTATTGACAATCAGGGCGTTAAAGCTTATCGCCTCGAGCGCTACATCAAATTATTTAACGCGCTCATTCCTTACGACAGCATGACTTGGCAAGTAAAGGAAGCCTGGCTGGTAAAAGCCAACAACACACGGGTGCAAGTACAGGAAAACAACCATTTATTTACTAAACTTATATTTCCAACCCTTGAAAACGCCTCCTGGGACGGCAATGCCTACAACTCCCTTGGAAAATCCACTTACTCCTATGAGTATGTTGACAGAGCCGAAAACATCAAGGGGCTTTCGCTGAGCAGGGTATTAAAGGTTAAACAAAAAACCGACACGTCTAATCTTATCATTAATCAATTGGAATATGAACAATTTGCCGCTGATATTGGTTTAGTATTCAGGCAGTATACGAATATTGAATCAAACAATATTGTAACAAACGTGCCGGTTAAAAACAGAATAGAAAAAGGAGTCATCTACACCCTCAGCATTATGAATTATGGAACTGAATAAACACGTCTTTAAGCTTACTGGTCTTATTTTAGCCCTGCTCTTAGGAGAAGCCCTTCAGGCCCAATCACCAAAAAAATACTGGGTGCGTTTCACCAACAAAACCGGAACGCCTTATTCGGTTAACAACCCCTCGGCCTTTTTAACCCAAAAGTCCATTAACCGAAGGCTGGCTTATGGCATACCTGTTGTAAACAGTGACCTTCCGGTTAACCCTTCATACATTAGCCAGGTAGCCAACTTTCCTGGCGTTAAGGTGTTTTTTGCATCCAAATGGCTCAATGGGGTCGTGCTGAGCAGCACCAACCTGAGCAGCATTAATGCCATCAAAGCCCTGCCTTTTGTAAACGATACCTTTCAGGTAAACAAATACAAAGTCACATTTACTGAACCTCCACTTCACGTTTCAACAGCTAAAACACTGAACAACAACGAAAAAACCACTTCAGGCATTTACAATTACGGGAACTCCTATTGGCAAAACAAACAACTCAACGTGGACTGCTTGCACAATCAGGGTTTCAGAGGAAACGGCATCACCATAGCCGTTATGGACGCAGGCTTTTTTGGTGTGAACAGTTATCAGTTCTTTGATAGTATCCGGGCCCGTGGAAAAATACTTGGCACCCGTAATTTTGTGAATGGTGGTACGGACGTCTATAACAACAGCACGCATGGCACCATGGTGATGTCATGCATGGCTGCCATCATGCCCGGGGTATTGATTGGCTCCGCTCCTGATGCAGAGTACTGGTTGTTCAACACCGAGGAGGGTGGATCTGAAACCATTTCTGAGGAATACAACTGGATTCGAGCTGCAGAATACGCTGACAGTGTTGGTGCCCACATTCTTACCACCTCATTGGGCTATACAACCTTTGATAAAACCAACCAAAATCACAGTTACGCCACACTAAATGGCAGAACGGCCCCTATGAGCATTGCGGCTAATTTAGCCGCGCGTAAAGGTATGTTTGTGGTGAACTCTGCAGGTAATGAAGGCGCCTCGTTGTGGCAATACATTTCGGTAGCCGCCGATGCCGACAGCGTTTGTGCAGTGGGTGCGGTTGACAGTTTAGGGGCTTATGCCTCATTCAGTGGCAAAGGCCCCACTTTTGATGGGCGAACAAAACCCGATTTGGTGGCCCGTGGAGTAGGGGCCTGGGTCTGCTTTAACGACACCATTCCTTTTCCAGCTAACGGCACCTCCTTTTCCGCACCCATTTTGGCCGGAGCGGTAGCCTGTTTCTGGCAGGCACACAAATCTTTTAGTAGTTTTGATATTCTTGACACACTTCGCAAAACAGCTTCAAACGCCAACAACCCGGATAATTTTATAGGCTGGGGTTTGCCAAACATGTGCGCTTTTCCTGTAGGAATAAAAGAGGAGCAAAGCCTTAGCAATGCCATCCACGTGGTACCAAACCCTTTTGAAAATAACTTTAGCATCCAGCTTGATGATTCTGGCCTCACCATCTATGAAATAAGCATTTTCGACGCGAAAGGGGCCAGTGTTTACAAAAGCAAAGTGCTGAACAGGGAAGACCTTAAGATCGAGGTCCCTGAACTGCCCGGAGGTTTTTACATCCTGCAACTCAACACTTCAAGTGGCACTTTAAGTAAAAAATTACTGGCTCAACCATGAGGCAGACTTTTGGGAAACTTCTCACCAACAAACTCGTTCTGGTAGCAGCACTCGGGTATTTTGTGGACATCTATGATCTGGTGTTGTTTGGTATGGAGCGGGTGGCAAGTTTGCAGGACATCCTGGCACAAAGTTTTCCCGATAAAAGCATACGCGACAAACAAGTGGCCGTTATTGGCTCACAATTGCTCAGCATACAAATGATAGGCATGTTGGTTGGTGGCATATTTTGGGGTGTTCTGGGTGATAAAAAGGGGAGACTCTCCGTGTTGTTCGGCAGCATTGTGGTGTATTCCCTTGCCAACATCGCCAATGGGTTTATTGTTGATACCAATTGGTACGGCATCCTGCGTTTTATTTCCGGTTTTGGTTTGGCTGGAGAATTGGGTGCCGGCATTACACTTGTGAGCGAAACCATGAAAAAAGAAGAGCGGGGCATTGGCACCATGGTGGTGGCTTCCGTTGGACTTTTTGGAGCTGTAGTGGCCGGCTTTACGACCATAATGCTGAACAACTGGAGGATAAGCTATTTTATCGGTGGAGGTATGGGGCTTTTGCTTTTGTTCATGCGCATTGGGGTTTTTGAAAGCGGTATGTTCTCTGGACTTAAAGAAAAACATCAAGTGAAACGCGGCAACTTTTTTTACCTCTTTTCCCACCCAAAATTGCTGATGAAATACCTCAACATCATCCTCATTGCGGTTCCAGTTTGGTATGTGATGTATTTTTTAGTGCAATTTGCCCCGGAAATGAGCAGGGCACTGGGGCTTGAAAACGGACCCAGAGAAGGAAAAATACCCATCATGCTTGCTTACATCGGCATCACCATTGGCGACGTGTTTAGCGGTTTGTTAAGCCAATTGCTCAAGTCCCGAAAAAAAGTACTCTACCTGTTTATCAGTTTAACCTTATTGCTGAGCATAGTTTATTACCTCTTTGCCGCGCATTCGGTGTTTGTGTTTTACTCCATCATTTTTATGATAGGATTTGCAACCGGCTACTGGGCAGTGTTTATGAGTAGCGCCTCGGAGTTATTCGGCACCAACATCAGAGCAACTGTTACAACAACGGCTCCCAATTTTGTCAGGGGATCTGTCACTTTAATGAGTTTTGCACATGCCCAATTGAACCCCGGCATGGGTTGGGTTAACGCTTCCATCCTGATTGGTCTGGTTGTTTTTGCCCTGGCCTACTTTGCCTGCTATCAACTTGAAGAAACCTTTCATAAAGATTTGAATTACACCGAGTCATGAATAAAAAAACCCTTGTATTAGGTGCCTCTGTCAACCCACAACGCTACAGCAATATGGCCACCATCAGCCTTTTGAACCATGGACATCCTGTAGTTTTAATCGGGCAGAAGTCCGGCCAAATAAAAGCTGAGCCCATCCTGGTAAGTCCGCCTGAATTACACGATATCGACACCGTAACGCTTTATTTAAATCCCAGCAACCAAAAACCCTGGTACAATTACATCCTGAGCCTCAGGCCAAAACGTATTATTTTTAACCCGGGCACCGAAAATCCCGAACTTTTTGAGCAGGCCACTCGTATAGGTATCGAATGCACAGAAGCCTGTACTATAGTGCTTCTGAGTATTGGAGCCTATTGATGTGAATTACACCTTTAAATACTTCAAAGAACTAACTGGAAATGAACTCTATAACATCTATTATTTAAGATGTTTGGTATTTGTTGTTGAGCAAAACTGTGCCTACCAGGATGTGGATGAAACTGACCTTATTGCCGCGCATCTGATGCTTTTAGAGAAGGATCGCCTTATCGCTTACGCCCGAATTATCCCTCCCTCAGAGTATTCTAAGTATCCACAGATCGGTAGGGTAGTGGTTCATCCTGATTTCAGGGGGAAAACCCTCGGACAGGCCCTTATGAAAACCTCCATTGAAAAATGCAAACTCAGGTATCCCAAGCTAGATATCCGGATTTCAGCACAAAGCCATTTAAAAGCCTTTTATAAGGAACTGGGTTTTATTACTGAAGGTCAGGAATACATGGAAGACAATATTCCCCACATTGCAATGACCTTGCATCACACTTCAAGTCAAATTGTATAAAACACAGTGAACAAGCGCGTTAATATCCTTTTGATTTTGTTGTTATTCGCGTTTGCTGCGCCATTTGCTTTGCAGGCCCAGAAAAAGAAACAGAAAAACCAAACACAAAAAACTGAGGAAAAACGGTACCTGCAAGCCGAAGTACTTGACAGCATTGGTGAAATTTCGCAGTACAACAAATTGATCCCTTCGCTGCATGGAGATTCTGTAAGGCGTTTTCCTAACGGAGAAAAACTGCAGGGCTGGAAGGAGGATTACTATAAAAGTGGAAGCCTTTTGCATAAAGGGTTTTATAAGGACGGGCAACTTGAGCTTTTCAAGAACTTTTGGGAGAGCGGCAAGATGGAAAGGGTTATGGCAGTAATCGATTCCAATCACACGAATCTGGAAGTGTACTATGAGAGCGGCAACCAGCGCAAGCAAATCAATTATTACAAAGGCGAGATAAAACGTTTCTCTGAATTTTACCCAAACAACCTTTTAAAGCTTATCGAAGAGTACGATGAAAACAGTGCTTTGCTTTTGAAGAAAAAAACCTGGTTTGTGAACGGACACATAGAGTCTGAGCTTGTTCTTCTAGATCAGAAAAGTAAAAAATACAAGCTGAACACCTACCACAGCAGCGGAAAGCCGGCTGAAAGCGGGATACAATTTCCGGCAAAAAATGGGCAGGGTTTTATCAGAAGCGGCACCTGGACCATTCAGGATTCAACAGGAAAAAAGAAAAGCAAAACATTTGGACCGGCTAAGTAAGCAGCCAATTCACCTTTGGTTGACCTGTTTTTTGAAGGTATTCATTTGCCTTAGAAAAGTGTTTGCTTCCAAAAAAAGCCCCGCGCGCCAAAGGAGAAGGATGTGCTGCTTTGAGTATCAAGTGTTTGGAAGCATCAATTAAAGTTTCCTTAGAGATGGCGTAATTGCCCCAGAGCATAAAAGCCACATGTTCTTTGCATTCGCTTATAGTGCGGATGACCGCGTCGGTAAATTGCAGCCAACCTGAATCCTTGTGCGATCCGGGTTTAGAATCTTCCACCGTTAAAACCGTATTAAGGAGCAGCACGCCTTGTTTGGCCCAGGCTTCAAGATTGCCTGAAGCAGGGGAACGAAACCCTTCAACATCCTGTTCAAGTTCTTTAAAAATGTTTTTTAAACTGGGCGGGATCCTGATGCCATGGCTCACCGAAAAACTCAAACCATTGGCTTGTCCGGCCTGGTGGTAAGGGTCCTGACCAATGATAACCACTTTCAACACAGAGGGCAAACAAAGGTTAAACGCATTAAAGACCTGTTGTCTGGGTGGGAACACAGCTTTGCTCAGGTAGGCCGAGCTGACAAAGTTTGAAAGCTGAAGAAAATAGGCTTTGTTAAACTCGTTTTTCAGCAATTCATTCCAATCGGCATGCAAAGATTTTATAGCCATAATGCGTGAAAGAGATGAACCTGGGTTTGTGAATAAAAATTGTTTTGCAAATAAAAGGAATTCCCTAATTTTATGCGACAAATACACACATGAAAAAGATTTTCACACTTTCTTTATTGGCTTTATTCATCAGCATCAGCGCGGTATCCTGCAAGAGCCACGAGCGATGCCCGGCGTATTCCAAAGTAGAGAAGAGCAACAAAACAAGAATTTAATTAAAAATAGCAGGCAGAAATGCCTTTTATTTGTCCTATTTTTACTTAACATAATGTTTATTATGTATATTTTTAATTCAAAAATTCCTGTTGCACATCGCACTGGCCGTTCCTCAGGACTATAAGTAGCCCTTCATTTTGGCCCACTGAAATTTTGTACTATATTTATCAATAAAAATAAAGGTTATGGTTAGATTAGAATTAAAGTTACTGGCCGGAGACGAATCAGATAAACAAATTGCTGCTGCCAATGCCCTTGCAGACAAATCCCTGAACCACCTCAAAAAGTTGATCGGCAATCGCAAATGTCACAAACACCCAAGCTACGTGAACAAAATCAAAGTGATTGCGGTTAAAGACGCCAATCCAAAAGTTGAAATTGTAGATTACTGCTGTCCTGATTTTCACAAAGCCATTAGCTAAATCATTTGAAGAAAAACTACTTTCCCGCTCCATTTTGTTTCTTCACTAAGTCGTAAGCAAGTTTCACTCATTGTTTGCCCGCCCGATTATTTTCTTACGTTTCTCCGTTTTACTTTTATAGCGGATGATCTGTTTTGTGTGTATTCTTTTATCATCTACGAACCGCCCCGCTTTCATGTTTGAGTTTAGGGGCGGTTTCTTTTTTTGAATTGTGTTCACAATTGCTGTAATTCGCATCAACTAAGCTCACATGTCCTCAAACTCCTTTGGAACCCTTTTTAAACTCAACACCTTTGGCGAAAGCCACGGCAAAGCCATTGGCGGCAGTATTGAGGGCTGTCCGGCCGGTTTAAAAATTGACCTCGACTTTATACAATCCGAACTCGATCGCCGTAAACCCGGACAATCGAAGCTAAGCACAACACGCAAAGAAAGCGATAAAGTGCAGTTGCTCTCCGGCGTATTCAATGGTAAAAGCACAGGTTATCCCATTGGTTTTATACTGCTGAATGAAGATCAGCGCTCAAACGATTACACTTCGCTTAAAGATCTTTACCGTCCCTCACACGCCGATTACAGTACCGAAAAAAAATTTGGCAACCGGGATTACCGTGGTGGTGGCCGCAGCAGCGCACGGGAAACGGCTTGCCGCGTGGTGGCAGGCGCCATTGCAAAACTGCTTTTAAAAGAATATAAAATTGAAGTGCACGCTTTTGTGAAACAGGTTGGAACCATTACTCTGAAAAAAAATTACGAGGCCCTCAACCTCACACACACTGAACTTAACGCGGTGCGTTGTCCCGATAAAACCACCGCCGCTAAAATGATCAAGGCCATTGAAGCCGCAAGAAAACAAGGCGATTCACTTGGAGGCTGTATACAATGTGTGGCTGAAAATGTACCTGCCGGATTGGGTGAACCTGTTTTTGATAAATTGCACGCCGTACTTGCCCATGCCATGCTTAGCATTAATGCGGTGAAAGGCTTTGAAATCGGTTCGGGATTCGATACCACATCCAAAAAAGGATCGGAGATGAACGATGAATTTCTTCCTTCCACTTCAAAACACCTAAAAACAAAAACCAACCACAGCGGGGGCATTCAGGGCGGCATTTCAAATGGCATGCCCATTTGGTTTAACGTGGGTTTTAAGCCCGTGTCTTCCATTTCCAAACCGCAAAAAACCGTAAGCAAAGCCGGTCGCGCTGTAGCGATCGAAATTGCAGGTCGGCACGACCCCTGCGTGCTGCCCCGCGCAGTGCCTATTGTAGAGAGCATGGCTGCTCTTGTGCTGGCCGATTTTCTACTGCTTGCCAGAAGCAATAAACTCTAACAAAAAGCGATTTGCTTTGGTGTTTTTTGCTTTGAATTGCTTTTGGAAATTTCTAATTTAGCCCTCCTCATTTAGTATTCACATTTAAACTACATACACATGGCTTTTGATATTGAGATGATAAAGGAAGTTTATAAAAGATTTCCTGAACGCATTGAATCCGCTCGTAAATTGTTGGGCAGACCACTTACTTTAACCGAGAAGATCCTCTACTCCCATCTTCACAGCGATCAGACCCTTTCCAACTTTGAAAGAGGAAAGTCCTATGTGGATTTTGCGCCCGACCGTGTAGCCATGCAGGATGCCACAGCGCAAATGGCGCTATTGCAATTCATGCAATCCGGTCGCCCAAAGGTAGCTGTGCCTTCAACCGTGCATTGCGACCACCTGATTACCGCTAAAAATGGCGCTGAGGAAGATTTGGCCTTTGCCAACAAAGAAAGTAAAGAGGTCTTCGATTTTTTGGGTTCTGTATCCAATAAATACGGCATAGGATTCTGGAAACCGGGTGCAGGCATCATTCACCAGGTGGTGCTTGAAAACTACGCCTTCCCCGGAGGCATGATGATTGGTACCGACTCCCACACAGTAAACGCCGGAGGTTTAGGCATGATTGCGATTGGTGTTGGCGGAGCCGATGCCTGCGACGTGATGGCTGGACTGGCCTGGGAACTAAAAATGCCAAAACTCATTGGTGTAAAACTCACAGGAAAATTAAATGGCTGGACGGCTCCAAAAGACGTCATCTTAAAAGTAGCCGGTATTTTAACCGTAAAAGGAGGTACTGATGCGGTGGTTGAATATTTTGGCGAAGGCGCCACCAGCATGAGCTGTACCGGCAAAGGCACCATTTGTAATATGGGTGCTGAAATTGGCGCTACCACGTCTACCTTTGGTTACGACGATAGCATGAGCCGTTATTTAAAGGCAACTGGTCGCGCCGATGTTGCGGCCTTAGCGGATGGCATCAAACAACATTTAACAGCCGACCCTGAAGTGTATGCCGATCCGGCAAAGTATTTTGATCAGGTGATCGAAATTAATTTATCTGAGTTGGAGCCGCATGTAAATGGTCCTTTTACTCCCGATTTGGCCACTCCTATCTCCCAGCTAAAAGAAGCAGCCATTAAAAACGGCTGGCCAACCAAAATCTCTGTTGGTTTGTTGGGTTCTTGCACCAATTCCTCCTATGAAGACATTTCGCGTGCAGTGAGTTTGGCCAAACAAGTGTCAAGCAAAAATTTAAAAGCGAAATCCGAATATTTGATCAATCCGGGCTCCGAGCAAATTCGTTACACCATCAAGCGCGATGGTTTTCTGGATGTGTTCAACGAAATTGGTGCCAAAGTATTTACCAATGCCTGTGGGCCTTGCATAGGCATGTGGGACCGCATGGGCGCAGAGAAACAGGAAAAAAACACCATCATCCATTCCTTCAATCGCAACTTTGCAAAACGAGCGGATGGTAATCCGAATACGTATGCATTTGTGGCTTCCCCTGAAATTGTAACGGCCATGGCCATTGCAGGTGATCTTACGTTCAACCCACTAACCGATACCTTAACCAACGAAAAAGGAGAGAAAGTAAAACTCGATCCGCCAAGCGGCGATGAATTGCCTAAAAAAGGATTTGAAGTAAAAGACCCCGGCTATCAGGCTCCTGCGGCAGACGGAAGCAAGGTGAACGTTGCGGTAGCCCCCGACAGTTCACGTCTGCAACTGCTCGACCCCTTCTCAGCATGGGAAGGCACCGACCTTAAAGGCTTAAAATTGCTTATCAAAGCCAAAGGAAAATGCACCACCGACCACATCAGCATGGCCGGACCCTGGTTAAAATTCCGTGGCCATCTCGATAACATATCAAACAACATGCTGATAGGCGCGGTTAATTTTTTCAATGAAAAAACCGATGCCGTAAAAAACCAACTTACCGGGGCTTATGAAAGTGTTCCGAAAGTACAACGCCAGTACAAAGCCAAAAACATGGGCTCTATTGTAGTGGGTGATGAAAATTACGGCGAAGGGTCATCGCGTGAACACGCAGCCATGGAGCCCCGTCATTTAGGCGTGAGAGCGGTTTTAGTGAAATCATTCGCACGCATCCACGAAACCAACCTGAAAAAGCAAGGCATGCTGGCATTGACCTTTGTGAACAAAGCCGATTATGAAAAAGTGCAGGAAGACGACAGCATTGATGTTCTTGGTTTAACCACTTTTGCACCAGGCACAGCGCTTACCTTGGTTTTAAACCATAAAGATGGCTCCTCAGATTCCATTAAAGCGAACCACTCCTACAACGCGCAGCAAATTGAATGGTTTAAGGCCGGAGGGGCTTTAAACATTATTCGCGCTAACATCAAAGCCTAGATCATTCGTAAACATAAAAACCGTTAGTTTAGCAGCTAACGGTTTTTTTATTGTCTTTTCTTCCGCTTATGACTCTTTAACCTTTCGGGCCGCCACCATCATTTCCTCCCCTACCCCAATAAACGAAAGGAAATTGTAAATAAAATTGTGGATCCAAACGAAAATCTGAAGCAGCCATCGTGGAGCTGAAGTCAATTTATTAAAATAATTCTGACGTTCTGCCGCATTGATACTTACGTTGGTTTCCCTAAGCGATTTTTTTTCTTTTGACTTAAATCGTTTTAAGAAAGGCAGTAGCGTGTACATCACAAAAAGTTTGATCTCAAAAGACGATTTGATCTCCAGCACTTCGTACCCATTGCGTTTAAGGATTTCTGTAATGGTTTTTTTGCCAAAATAATTCACGTGGTCAAGCCCCATCATTTTCCAGTTGTCCTTGTGTTTTTTAGCGAAATACGAATCAATTTGGGGCACCTGTAAAAACAAATACCCACCGGGTTTGGTATGTACATTGCATTTCTTGAGAAAATCATCTGCTTTATCAATGTGTTCGAGCACGTCCCACATGGTAATGATATCATACTTCAGCGCAGGATCCAGTTCAAAAAAATCAACATGTTCAACCGGTAATTTCAGGTCATTCACACAATACAGATACGGTTGCTCGGCAATTTCAATGCCAGTTGTGGTATAACCCAATTCCCTCGCGGCCAGCATAAAATGACCCCAACCCGCGCCGAGGTCAAACAAATGCCCCTTTTTAATGTATTTGCGGATGAATTTAAAACGCAGTTTATGTCTTTGGATTTTCACCCAATTGTTGCCCGACCGAACGGCCTTAGTGACATCAGCATTTTTGTATTGAGTGTATTGAATGGTTTTCCGGAAATGCGGAGGAATAAAATGGAAATCACAGGCAGTGCAAACAACTACTGCAAAATTTTCCTTGTGGTATTTAAGACTGAATTTATCGGGGTCTGTGTTTCCGCAAACGCAGCAACGTATGTCTTCTTTCATAAAAGAAGGGAGTTCATTTTGCATACTTATTGTTTTTTGGTTTCCTGTTCAAAAGTAAGCTCCGTGATGGATTCGCCGTCCCTGAAACAGGCTATACCTCCCCAATTGAATACTTTTTTTTCGTAAACAAAGGCTTTTTTATCCTTTACCACAACCCTTCTGATGATGACCACGTTTTCACCGGGAATTATTTCCTCTGTAACCCCCGGAGGGTATTTTGAGAGCAATTCTTTCTGGCGTTCATCTACTTTTTGATTGGCGTCAGCGTTAATTTGTTTTTCACACTCCATTAAACGCGTTTTTGCGTATACATCTCCACTTTTGGCCACCAGAGCCTCCTCATAGGCTGATTTGGCATCGTAGTACCTGCGTTTCGAGAAGGCTTCATCCGCTTTTTTTATTGCAGCGGAATACTTCGAATCAGTCACTCCGAGCACTGGTAAAATAGCTTTGTCTGCCTTGGCTTTTTTAGCCGCCTCATCGGTTGCTTTTTTAGCAGCCGCCTCATCTGCTTGTTTTTTAGCCAATGCGTCAGCATCCGCCTTGGCTTTTGCAGCCTTGTCCTTTTCTTGTTTTTCAGCCAATTCCTTATCTGATCTGGCTTTTGCTTCAGCGTCCTCTTTCGCTTTTTTAGCGGCAGCGTCCTCGGCCTGTTTTTTAGTCAAGGCCTCAGCGGCAGCTTTTTCTTTGGCAAGTTTATCGGCCAGAGCTGTGGCAGCGGCTAGTTCAGCTGCTTTTTTAGCACTGGCTTCCTCTGATTGTTTTTTAGCCAGGGCCTCAGCAGCAGACTTTTCCTGAGCTTGCTTAGCTGCAAGTGCTTTTGAAGCAGCGGCATCCTCCGCTTGTTTTTTGGCAAGCGCCTCAGCAGCTGCCTTTTCTTTTGCCTGTTTGTCGGCTAGTGTTTTTGCCGCGTCAGCATCCGCTTTCTCTTTCGCTGCCTTACTTGCAAGTGCTGCCGCCGCTGCTGCTTCAGCGGTTTTTTTAGCAGCCAGCTCATCCGCTTGTTTTTTCGCCAAGGCATCCGATGCTGCTTTTTCCTGTGCTTGTTTTTTGGCGAGTGCATCAGCATCCGCTTTTTCTTTTGCCTGTTTGTCGGCTAATGCTTTTGCCGCGTCAGCATCCGCTTTCTCTTTCGCAGCCTTACTTGCAAGTGCCGCCGCTGCTGCTACTTCAGCGGCTTTTTTAGCGGCCAGCTCATCCGCTTGTTTTTTTGCCAAGGCATCCGATGCTGCTTTTTCCTGTGCTTGTTTTTTGGCTAGCGCCTCAGCATCCGCTTTTTCTTTTGCCAATTTATCAGCCAATGCTTTTGCAGCAGCAGCTTCTGCAGCTTGTTTTGCCGCCAGTTCATTAGATTCTTTATTTTTCTTTTCTTCCAGTATTGAAGAATTCACTTTTTCAATTTGCTCCTTGGGGTAAGGTTCATCTGCTTTCACCTGCAAGGCCTGCTCGTAAAATCCTAAAGCGGCTTGCCATTCTTTTTTTGTGAAGGCCTTATCTCCGGCCTTTATAGACGCTGCATACTGTTCCTCCCGCTCCTTCTCCTTGGCCAACAAGGCTTTTTCCTGATCCTTAATCTGCTCAATGCCTTTTTTCATTTGTTTGAGATGATTTTCATCGTAAACAAAATCTTCACGTTCCACATCGAAATAGAATTTATTGACAGGTTGATTTAAAAGGGAGTAGTCGATGCCCTCCATCCTTTTAAACAAGGTTAAACTGGCCTCCACGGACGGAAAACGCAAACTGGCCATTTCTTCAGGAACGCCAAGTGTACTTACTGTAAATTTTTTACTGATGTAGCCTTCCTTTGAAACGGTAATGAGGTACTCACCACCAAGGGGCAATTCAAAAGAATATCGTCCCCCCGCATCAGTGAGGATGTTGTTCATTACTTTTCCTGATTTCGAAACCTGAAGAGTAACCCCGCTTAAGTTGTTTCGATCATCGGACACACTCCCCTGGAAACGAAGCGGAACACTTTGACCATGAAAATTAAGTATCAGGAAAAAAAGAAAGGATAAAAAAATACTCTTTAATCTCATAAGCCGCTTTCAGTAACGGAATTAGCTATTAAATTTACGCAAATATACCAGAGAGCAATTGCCAATAAATGTGAGAAATGAACAAAGATTTTAACCATAGTTATTGGGAATTAAAAAGCTATTTCCAGCCTTGCGATCTTATTGTTGTAGGGGCTGGAATTGTTGGCTTAAGCACCGCCATCGCTTACAAAATGAAACACAAAAAGGCCAATGTGCTTGTGATTGAAAGGGGTGTGTTTTCTGAAGGTGCGAGCACTAAAAACGCCGGGTTTGCCTGCTTTGGCAGCGCCGGGGAACTTCTTGACGACTTGCAAAACAGCGGGAGGACCAGTCAGGTTTGGGACACTGTAAAAATGCGTTGGGAAGGTTTAGGTCTCCTGCGTAAGCGCTTGGGTGATAAAGCCATTGATTATAAAGGATGGGGAGGTTTTGAGTTGTTTACAGAAAAACAAGAGTGGGAAGCTGTTTGTAATGCCCTCGATACCCTAAATTCTGAAATTAAAGTGAACTTGGGTATTCGTGAATGTTATAGCAAGGTGAGCTCCCCGCTTAAATACACCAAGGGTTTTAAGGGGGCGCTCCTGAATGAGCATGAGGGGCAACTCGACAGCGGGAAAATGATGTTTGCTTTAGAAGCTTATACAAGAAAGCTGGGTGTGCGCTTGCTTTACAACATCCGCATTGAGGCTGTTCTTGATCTGAAGGCAAAAGTGCTGCTCAGTACAAGTCAGGGCGAGTTTGAAACCGCCAAATGTGTGGTTGCCACCAATGGATTTGCCAAACAACTTTTAAATCTGCCGGATGTAACACCAGCCAGGGCCCAGGTTCTGGTAACCTCTCCCATTCCTGGCTTAAAGATTAAAGGCACTTATCATTTTGAGAAAGGGTATTACTATTTTCGAAACATTCACAACAGGGTGCTTTTGGGAGGCGGAAGACATCTCGACTTCGGCGGAGAAACAACTGCTGACTTTGGCCTCCATACTGGTATTCAAAAACAACTGGAGTCGCTATTAAATTCAAATATTCTTCCGGGAATAAACTATACGATAGACCAACGCTGGTCGGGCATAATGGGTGTAGGAAAGGAAAAAAAACCAATCATCAAAGCGACTAGTCCAAATGTGATTGCAGCGGTAAGGATGGGTGGCATGGGGATTGCCATTGGCTCGAAGGTAGGAGAAATTGCCGCGGGGCTGCTTGACTAATGGTTCCATAGTCACGTTAGAACCAAAATAAAGCACTTTAACCTACAAAATTTAGCGGCTCGTCTAATACCCATCAATTTGTGAATACCTTTTTGAGTTCTTGCCGTAAAAGAACTCCAAATGGTAACATTTAAACAAGATTTACTTTCAACAAATATCGCGGATGCCTCTTAATTTTATATATTTAAAAGTTGATTCCGTAACAGCCAAATCGGTAAATCCTGAAATGAACACCACAAGCACAAAAGTGAATGCTAAAGCCTCATGAGCATGAGAACTAAATTACTTTTCATCTTTGTTATTGTAAGCGGCTGTTTAAGCACTTTTCAGGCTCAAAAACTCAAGGTGTTGCCCGATACCGCTCATTTTAATTACGCATACTGGAACGCTTTAGCGGATAAATACCATTATACAGAGGCTGAGAGAGCGGAATGGCTCAAGGGCCAAAAAGAGATTTACATACGCGAACAACTGCATCAGCACGAAGATGTGAATTTTGACAATCTGGTTTGGATCAGTGAAAATGGAAAAACAATAGGCGGCGGGGCTTCCATCAATGCAGGCCCCTGCACAAACATCGATTTTGAGACCGGAACCATGGCAGGATGGGTTCGCAGTACAGGCTTCAACCCCCTGACCAACGCCATTGGTTGCTGTCCTAACCCTAACGGGGATCAAACTATAATGACCGGTGGTTTAGACCCTTTTGGAAATTTCCCAAGAGTATGGCCCGGTGGCGGTACCGCTTCCTTACGTCTGGGCAGTACAGCCATAGGAGGTATCGCCGACAGGATATCACAAACTTTTTTTGTGACTCCCGCCAACGCTAATTTCACTTACCGTTATGCTGTGGTATTAAACGACCCAGGACACACAGTAGCTCAACAACCTCGATTTACCAGTGAGATCATCGATACGCTTGGCAACCCTGTGAATTGTACGGTGTATTCGGTGACGGCCGGAGGCGGAATCCCAGGATTTATAAATTCAAACGTTACAGCCAATGGGTCAGTTGTTCGCTATAAAACCTGGACCGATGTGGCGGTTGACCTGACCCCAAACATTGGGCAAAACGTGACCATACGCTTTACTGTTTACGATTGTAGCCCTACAGGTCACTTTGCATACGCCTACATTGACGGCATTTGTACTAATTTTGACACAAGTGTTGCCGATACAACCTGCGCCAATATTCCAATACAAATTTGTGCGCCAAATGGATTTTCTACCACCACATGGAATGGTCCGGGTGTAGTAAACAACCCCAATCAATGCATTAACATTACGCAACCTGGCACCTATTCCTGTACCACCTTGTTAGTTCCAGGATGTCCAGGACCTACGTTCGTCCACACATTGACCCTTTTACCGAGCCCAAATGTGTCTTTTATTTCCACTCCTGCGGCCATTTGTTCAACTCAGTACACTTTCAATGGTTCTATCAATATTTTAAGCGGATCTATTACGTCATATCAATGGTTTTTTGGCGATGGGAACACGGCGACGGGCTCACTTAATCAGGTGCACAATTATGCCGCCGCTGGAACCTACACGGTTAAGCTCCGGGCGGTTTCAAACCGGGGCTGCGTCGACTCACTACAAACAACCATCACCATTGCGCCAACTCCGGTCATCGCGTTTAGTCCCCCTTCCAATTGCATCAACACGGTAACACAATTTACCAATTTCACTACCATAAACCCAGGTTCGGTAACGGGTTACACCTGGAATTTAGGAAATGGCGTTATCTCTAACCTTACGAACCCCGCATTCACTTACACCACAAGCGGAACCTATACCATTACACTTAACGCCATCAGTAATCAGGGCTGCCCGGCCACATTAACCCAAACCCTTGGCATTTTTCCACCACCTGTCATAAGTTTTTCAGCCACCCCACTCTGTGATGCTAACGGAACAGCCTTTTCACCAGCTACTTCAACCGCCATTGCTTCAGGAAGTTTAGCTTCTTTCTTTTGGGATTTTGGAGATGGAAATACGTCAACTCTTGCTAATCCTGTACACATTTATGCTGCGCCCGGTTTATATACGGTTAACTTCTCCGCGCTTAGCAATCATAACTGTCCGGCCAGCACAAGCAATACGTTTATCATTTCCCCTTCACCTACTATGGGAATTTCGACCACGTCCGTCAATGCCTGTAGTCCCAATTTTACCTTTACCAGCAATTCGTCCATCTCTGCTGGCTCCATTTCGCACATCTGGAATCTTGGAGGCGGTGTTACCAGCACCCTGAACAGTTTAACGCACACGTTTCCGGGCACCGGAAATTACACGGTGAGTTTAATTGGCACCTCCAATTTAGGCTGTGGAGACACGGTGGTGCAATACATCACCATTTACCCTTACCCTGTTGTTAATTTTAGTGTTCCGGCTTCCTGTGAGAATGCCATTTTTACGGTAACCACTTCCGCTGTAAGTGGCAGCGTGACGTCCTATTTCTGGGACTTTGGTGATCCTGGTTCAGGTTCAGCCAATACTTCTACCGTGCAAAACCCAACCCACTTTTACAGCTCTACAAACGCTTACACCATTACCTTAAATCTTATTAGCAATCTGAACTGCCCATCCACAACGGTGGTACCCATAGTGGTGTTCCCAAATCCGAATGCCATTTTTAGTTACACCAGTGCTAACGTCTGTTCGCTTCCTCATACCTTTGTGAACAGCTCCACGGTTTCAGCCATTGGTTCAAGCTCGATTGTCTCCCATTTCTGGAATTTCGGGCCGGTAGGCACTTCAACACTTGCCAATCCGGGTACGGTCAGTTTCCCCGGTAATGGCAGTTACTCAGTGAGCCTGATCGTGCGCACCAACCACAACTGCAGCGACACGATGAATGTAAACATTGATGTTCATCCCTTTCCCATACTTGGATTTACTATGAATCCGGAATGTGTAGGCGAAGCCATACCTATTGTAAGCTCCAGTTCCATTTCTCCAATCCCAAATCCTGGAAGCAGCATCAGCTCCTACACCTGGAATTTCGGAAATGGCATTACGAGCCCCCTGCCCTTACCTCCACCCCAAACCTTTACTTCAAGTGGTTTATTCACCATTAGTCTCGGCGCAACCAGCGACATGGGTTGCACATCAACTATTACAAACACCTTGTTTGTTCATGCCAACCCTGTTATCGATTTTACTATCACCGGAAGTTTTTGTTACGGCTTTAATACCAATTTTACGAGCACAAACACCCTTGCGAATGGTGCCATCGTCTCCTATGCCTGGGATTTTGGGGACGGTTCCACCGGTTTGGGTCCTAACATCGTACACACCTATAGTGCCAGCGGATCTTATGCTGTAACCTATTCGGTAACAACCAACAATGAGTGTATGACTGTGCTTACCAAAACGGTTACCATATTTCCGGTTCCTGCCTTATCTTTTACCGTAAATGGAGGGTGTTTAAATACCATAAGTCAGTTTGTAAACTCCAGCACCATATCGCCCGGTAATATTGCTTTGTACACCTGGAATTTTGGAAATGGGGTGACTTCCAATTCCATTAATCCAGCTTACACCTACACGCTTCCCGGAACCTATACACCAACTCTTAGTGCTATTTCTAATCAAGGTTGTATGAGTTCCATGGTGAACACCCTGGTCATTCATCCCCTTCCAAGTATAATTTTCAGCCCCGGTGCTGCCTGTGTAAATTCGCCTATACAAACCATAAATGCAAGTTCGATTACACCTGGATCCATCACCTCTTACACCTGGGATTTTGCTGACGGAAGTACCTCTGCGCTTTTTAATCCCAATCACACCTTTACCAATTCAGGCACTTATGTGGTCACCTTAACAGCACAGTCAAATCAAGGCTGTATCAATTCAGGTACCCGAAATTTTACAATACACCCTTACCCCAGCATCGGTATATCACCCCTCCTGAATTCCTGCACAAACAACACCATTGTAGTTCAACCGAACATCAGCATAACGGGCATTAATAACACCATAAACGGCTACACGGTTAATTTTGGAGACGGAAGTGCCCCAGTGATCTCTACACTTATCGCTTCTCCGGTTACACATGTGTATTCCCTGCACAACACGTATACCATAAGCATTTTTGCAGGTTCTAACGGGTGTACGGCCTCTACTGCTACAACCATTGTTGTTTATCCGCGGCCGGTTCCAAATTTCAGTTTTACCGGCATCTGCCACCAGTCGCCCACTTCTTTTGTAAATACAAGTTCCATTGTAGCCACCTATAGCATAAATGGGTACAGCTGGTTTTTCGGTAATGGTGCGGCCTCTTCAACCCTAACCAATCCAAGTTACGTATTCACGGCTCCCGGCAATTATTCAGTGAACTTAACGGCATTTAGTTATCCTGAAGCCGGGCTGACCTGTAGTTTCACAGCTGTAAAAAATGTAACCATTCATCCATTGGCCGGCAGCAATTTTACAACCAACACCGTGTGCGCCGGCAACCCAACAACGTTTTCCAATACTACAAATCCGAGTGGCGTGATTGGCTGGAGTTGGTATTTTTATTCCATCAATCAGGTGCAAAGTAATTTACCAAGTGTTGCCTTTACGTATTCCGCGCCTGGCACCTATACCGCCTATCTTGTGGCGCAAACCCTCATCGGGTGCCGCGACACCGTTTCTCATCTGGTTACGGTAAACCCAAACCCACAATCCTCCTTTGTTTCCGACACGGTGTGTTTAGGGAACATCACCACCTTCTCTGCTACGTCCGTAATTTTCCCAAGTGGAAATATCAGTGCATACGCCTGGAATTTTGGCGGAGGACAAGTAGGCAACGGCACCTTAACCGCTTTCACGTTCACCACCGCGGGCCCGCACACAGTTAGTTTAACCTCTACGTCAAATCTAGGCTGTAGCACCAGCTATACTTCTACGGCTTATGTGCACTATTTACCCAATGTGAATTTTAGCGCCAACAATGCCTGTTTAGGAAACGCAACTAACTTTCTTAATCTAAGTGGCATTCAAACAGGCAGCGTGACTTCCTACGGCTGGAATTTTGGAAACGGTATGTTTTCTACTCTAAAAGATCCGGTTATCACGTATTCAAGCAGTGGCACCTACCTGGTAAAACTTGATGCCTTTAGCGCTTCACAGTGTTATTCAAGCCTAACTAAAACAGTAGTTGTTTACAATAACCCAATCGCCAATTTTATCATTCCAAAGTCCATTTGTTTTGCTGAACAAATTCCTCTCAACAACGTCTCTACTTCAGCCGACGGAACAATCACAGGCCATTTCTGGGATTTTAACAACGACGGCATAACGGATAATACCAGCGTGAATCCAACCACCACCTTCAGTAACCTGGGCCCTGGTGTTGTAAAATTAAGCGTGCAAACACAATACCAATGTGTAAACAGCAAAACAGTTGCCATCTATGTCAATGCCCGCCCCTCACCCGCATTCTCATCAGAAAACAAAGAGGGCTGTCCCATCTTATGTGTTGATTTCAAAAACCTCTCCGTTATTTCCAGTGGCTCAATTACAGCATGGCAATGGAATTTTGGTGACGGCACATCCTTATCTACTGCAGCCAATCCAAACCATTGTTACCCTAGCGGATCATACAACGTTACCCTTACTGCCATTAGTGATAGCGGATGTGTTAACCGTGTATCCATTCCAAATTTTGTAAACGTTTTTGATCTGCCTGTATCCGACTTTAAAGTTCAACCTGAGGAACTCGACGAAGAGCAACCCATCATTTTTGTTTCTTCAAACGCCAGCGATGCCAACATCACAAAATACTTTTTGAATGATGGAAGTTCTTACACCAGAGAAAACTTTGAACACAGTTTTGAAAGCATAGGCCAAACCTATCCTATGATTGTTCAGGTGGTAATCAACACCAAAGGTTGCAGCGACACCAGTTTTAAAATCCTTAAAATTAAACCTGCCTTCTCCATTTATTTCCCGAATGTGTTTACACCAAATGAAGACGGTTTAAACGACACCTACCAACCTAAAGGCGTTGGAGTGAAGAAGTTCAACTTGTGGATATACGACCGCTGGGGTCACCTGGTGTTTGAAAGCGATGACATTTATAAACAATGGGATGGACGCATGAGAGGCAGTTCGGATCCGATCAAACAAGACGTTTACATTTGGAAAGCCAGGGTACTCGATGTTTTTGATGAAATCCACGATTATGTTGGTCACGTTTCCCTGATCAAATAAGCAAAGGTTCAATCATTTTACTCGGTTAAAACACCTTTTCACTCGGTTAAAATGCCGTTTTACTCAATCATTCAAAAAATAATGTAACTGATTATCAAAGGCTTAATTATAGTTTTTAAGTTGTTTGAAATTTTAGCGTAACCCCTCGCGTTTATAAGCTTATAACCTGTAACATTCCCTTAGGAACATTATGAGCTTTAACCCCCTTTACCACCACACGGAGGCACAACTCGAAGAAGAACTTCGTTGGATTGAAGCTGCAAAGGCAAACCCTGAGGACTTCAGGCCCTTGTACGAAAAGTACTACAAGGCCATTTTTTCATACCTCTATCAGAGGATGAGTTCAAAGGACACCGCTTTTGACATTACAAGTCAGGTGTTTTTGAAGGCGCTTACCCATCTCAACAAGTATGAGTTCAGGGGTGTGCCCTTTTCAAGCTGGCTTTACCGCATTGCTCATAACGAAATGGTGCAGGTGTTCAGAAAACAAAAGGAACAAAGGGTAATCAATGCCGACATCAACGACCTCCGTTTTATCTGCGAAGAAAACAAAGAGGTGTTTTTTGAAGAATACATCCCTGCTCTTAAAAAACTCATCGGAAAACTCAATGAAAAAGAGTTGCAACTGGTAGAAATGAGGTATTTTGAGAAACGGCCGTTTAAGGAAATTGCCGAGGTACTCGAAATTTCTGAGGTTAACGCTAAAGTGAGAATGTACCGAATCATAGAGAAACTAAAAGTCTCTATCCGAAAAATAAACGTGTAGTATGAGTTTACAATTTAACCTGAACCGGCCGCCACTAAGTGACGATGAAATAAACAAAGGCAAGGACTTTGACCAGCTGGTACGATCCTTTAAAGAACAAAGTCTTAAAAAAGCGCAAGGGGATGAAAGTTGGTGGAAAAATAAAAAGATCCGCTATACCACCATTATTGCAGGTGTAACAGTGGTCTGCACCATCACCTACCTAAGCCTCCTTCAAAATAACAAAACAAAAACCCAAACAAAAAAGCATGAAACATTAAGTACTCCTCCTTCAAAATCAAACACCACCTTTGTAAAAGCCCCCGCACCTAAACTCAGCACCGCCTATACCAAGTACAGCATACGGGCCGATAAAGGCGGCAAGATCACCCACCCCTCCTCCACCAAAATCAGCATTCCTAAAAATGCGCTGGTAAATAAAGAAGGCAAACAACTGATTGGTGAGGTCACTATTGAGTACAAAGAAATGCACGACATGGGTGATGTAATACTCAATGGCGTTCCAATGCAATACGACAGCGCCGGAAAATCACGTTGCTTGGAGACAGCCGGCATGTTCGACATTCGGGCTTACCAAAACGGAGAACCCGTTTTTATTAAACCGGGAGAAGAAATAAAAGTTCAACTGGCCTCTCAAAACACTCAGGATAAATTCAATCAGTATTATCTGGATACCATCAAAAGGAATTGGGTGTACCTCAAACGCGACGATCTGCCTCAAGCCGAACCGGCACAGGCACTCACACAACCTGCTTCAAGTCCTAAAATGGAAACATTAAAACGGGATGTGGAGGTAATCATTCCACGCAAAATGGACAGCATTGAAAAAAAATACGTAAAATCCCTTACTGCTCTCCCCCGACCAAACGAACCCCGTAAACCAGAAAAGGCCACAGGAAAACGTCCTGAATTTGTGATTGATGCCGATACCAAAGATTTTCCTGAACTGGCGGCCTATGAAAACACCCTTTTTGAAGTAGGCTCTGAGAACCGAAACTACAGTCCTGAACTGCATGAAATTACCTGGAATGATGTGCAATTGTTTCCGGGGCCGCAAAAAGGCAAAAACTACATCCTTCAACTCAGTTACCGCAAACGCACCGAAAAACTGGTGGTGTATCCTGTATTAAAAGGCGCCGATTTTGAAAAAGCGGAAACGATCTACGAAACACAATACAAAAGATACACGCGTTTGTTTGAAGAAAGGCAAAACAAGGAAAAACAATTGATGGCAGAACTGCAGCTAAAACAAAAACAGTACCTGAGTGAACAAAAACAAAAACAAGAGGCGTTTGATAAAGAGCAATTGCGTTTAAAGATGGAATACGAACAAAACCGAAACAGGCAATTGATGGCAGGATTTAATTCTTCAGGCACATTATCAAAAGTAGAGCGTGTATTCAGCATCTCACAATTTGGCATCTTTAATTCCGATTGCCCTCACCCTATCCCTGAAGGAAATGCAATTCACCCTGTTTTTGTTTTAAAAGAGAAAGGCAATTTGGTCATTCCTGAACGCGTTTACCTGATCGATTACGCCGCTAAAACCGTTATGGGATACGACGGGAAAAGCGGCCCCCTGAACATTCCCATAGATGAAAATAAACCTTATGGGTTTTGCGTATTCAGAAATGGCAAGGTGTTTTTTTGCGATCAGGAACAATTCAAAATCTCACTTGATGCGAATTCAAAAGAGTTTAAGGTCAAAGCGCTTCCTGAAACCCTTGAGGACTCTGGTGATTTTAAAAAGTTTCTCAACATTTGAAACCGGGACTGATTCTATTCATGCTCATTTTGTTCTTTGGTTTTTCACCTAAACGAAAAACAAAAATCCCGCCTGGCACTGTTAGAATAACAGAAAGTTTGTATTTTGATGTGACCGAAGTGACCAACTTCTCCTGGCAGGAATATGTTTTTTCCATGAAGCTGAAGTATGGGGCAGGCTCAGCAGAACACCTTTCAAGCCTTCCCGACACCACGGTATGGTTAAAGGGACCTGACAGCCAAGCTGAATTTGTTTCAGGGTATTTCAGGGGCCTTAAGTACAGAAATCATCCTGTTGTTGGTGTGTCCTATGAGCAAGTACAGGCATTTTGTAAATGGAGAACAGCCATGGTAAAATTATTTTACTCCAGTGCCTATAAATCTGATTTTCCAATTGAATACAGGCTTCCCACAAAAGAAGAATGGGAGATGGTTGCCTATAGTGAATCGTGGCGAATTAGCGACTTTAAAAAAGCCAAACCCAATGTGTGCAATTTAAAAACAGACCCTCATGAAAAACAAATTGTTGTAAGTGGGCCTGTTGCTGTTAATTCCTTTAACAAAGGCCCATTTGGTATGTATCACCTGATTGGAAACGTATCTGAAATGCTGGATGAGAAAAACACCGCCAAAGGTGGGAGCTGGGAGCACAGCCCTGAGGAATCGAGAGTTGGTAAAGCACAATGGTATGCAGAGCCCAATAAATGGCTGGGATTCAGATGTGTTTGTGTTATAACGAGTCCAAAATAATAAATACCAAATCGTTTCTCACAATCTTTAACCCTGCTAAAATGGATTAAACCCTATATTTGTGCCTCAAAATTATGGCACAACTGGTTATTTTTCGTCACGGACAAAGTCAATGGAATCTCGAGAATAAATTTACAGGATGGGTAGATGTCCCCCTATCGCCCAAAGGCATACAAGAGGCAAAGGAGGCGGGTTTAAAATTGAAATCCTTCACGTTTGATTACGCCTACGCCTCCGATTTGAAACGGGCACAAGACACCCTTAGTCTTTCACTTGAAAGCGCTGGTCACCCGGCTGTTGAAACCATATACAACAAGGCCCTTAACGAACGTATGTACGGCGATCTTCAGGGTTTGGATAAAACTGAAACAGCCAATAAATATGGCGACGAACAGGTGAAAATCTGGAGAAGGAGTTTCGACATCGCCCCTCCAAATGGTGAAAGCCTTAAGGATACAGCAGACCGGGTTATCCCCTACTTTAAAACCGAAATTGAACCCAAACTCAAATCAGGAAAAAACATTGTGATTGCTGCCCATGGCAACAGTTTACGGGCTTTGATCATGTACCTTGAAAAGATGAGTCCCGCTCAGATTCTCGAATTCGAGATTGGTACCGCGGTGCCTCGTTTGTATGAGTTGGACGCGAATCTAGCTATTATTAGTGCCAGGAACCTTTGATTATGCAAGGCTTTATTAACGAGAAGAGCAAGATCATTGCCGTTGACTTTGATGGCACGGTGGTAGAACACAAATACCCTGAAATAGGGAAAGAAATGTTATTTGCCTTTTCTACTCTTAAAGCCCTCCAGCAAAAAGGTCACAAGCTTATCCTATGGACCATACGCACTGGAAAATTGCTCGACGAAGCCGTTGACTACTGCAGAAAAAATGGGGTGGAATTTTATGCGGTAAATAAAAATTATCCTGAAGAAGTTCTGGAAACCGGTACTTCACGAAAATTGAATGTCGATATTTTTATCGACGACCGGAATGTAGGGGGGTTTATTGGCTGGAGCGAAGTCTGGCAAACTCTGCACCCTGAGAGCGGAGAGTTTTTGCACCAGCTAAAAAATCCCGAAGCCCACCACAATTACAAATCAAACAAAGAAGGACTCTTTAAAAAACTATTCGGGAAAAAATGATCTACCTTAAAACCAGAGAAGAAATAGAAATCATGCGGGATTCGGCGCTTTTGGTGTCGCGCACCCTGGGTATAATTGCTAAAGAAGTTAAACCCGGCGTAACCCCCTTATTTCTGGATCAACTGGCAGAGGAATTTATTCGCGACAATGGCGGCATCCCGGCATTTAAGGGCTATCCAGGCAACCCTCCTTTTCCCGCAAGCCTTTGCATTTCCATTAATGAAAGCGTGGTGCATGGCATTCCAACCAACAAGGCCTTGAAGGATGGGGACATCATTTCTGTGGATTGTGGCGTAAAAAAGAACGGTTACTATGGCGATCATGCTTACACCTTTGCTGTGGGTAATGTTTCAGCTGAAGTTCAGAAATTACTACAGGTCACCAAAGAATGTTTATACCTTGGCATTGAACAAATGCACAGCGGCAATCGTGTTGGCGACATTAGTTTTGCAATTCAGGAGCATGCCGAAAAACATGGGTACGGTGTTGTTAGAGAATTGGTAGGTCATGGCCTTGGAAAACAATTGCACGAGGAGCCCGAAGTACCGAATTACGGCAAACGAGGCAATGGGCCCAAGCTTAAAGAAGGCATGGCGCTGGCCATTGAACCCATGATAAACCTGGGAACAAAAAACATAAAACAACTCAACGACGGGTGGACCATTTTAACTGCTGACGGTAAACCCAGCGCCCACTTTGAACACGACGTGGCCATCATCGACGGTAAACCCGATATTCTTAGCTCCTTTGCATACATAGAAGAGGCATTACAGCTCACATAAGCCATTTCTTTTTTATCTAAAATATCCATTCAGGAACTTCGGGAACGGGTTCATAAGAGACAAGCTCAACAACTGTCGGTATTCAGTAAGGTGGTATTATGGCTGCATTATCTTCTTATTCTTTCCCTGCTCACCTCCATTTTTGCCAAATTTATTTCCCCTGACCTCTTTTGGCTTCCCGCATTTTTTGGTCTTGCTTTTCCTTATCTCTTTTTGTTGAATCTTCTTTTTGTATTGTATTGGTTATTGCAATTCAAGCCCATCGTCCTATTTGGTCTTTTAGCCCTTCTAATCTCCCTGCCAACTGCCAGACGGTATTTGCAATGGAGCTCGGTTGCCGAAAAAACGAATGCCAAGGTGTTTAAGGTCACCTCCTACAACAGCATGTTGTTTGACCTTTACAATTGGAAAAAAAACAAAGAGAACCGAAGCAAAATTCTTACTGAACTCAGTGAGATCAATCCGGATATTTTATGTGTGCAGGAGTTTTACACTTCGGAGGACATCAACGACTATAACAACCTCGATACCGTAAAAGCCATATTAAACACCAGGTATGTTCACCACGAATACACCACCACCCTCAGGAAAAACGACCATTGGGGCATGGCCACCTTCAGCAAATTTCCCATTGTAAATCAGGGAAAAATAGTGTTCAACACCCGTTCAAACAATTTGTGTATTTTTTCAGATGTGCTTGTCGGTTCAGACACCATCCGTGTTTACAACGTGCACCTGCAATCCATCAGTTTCAGTAAAGAGGACAATAAGTTCCTGGACGAAGTGGTTTCCGAAAAAAATGCCACAAATGAGCTGGAAAACAGCAAGTCCATTTTAAGACGTTTAAAACGCGCCTTTGTGAAAAGGAGCCGACAGGCCGATATGGTAGCCCTGCACATGAGCACCTCGCCTCACCGCATAATAGTTTGCGGGGATTTTAACGATACGGCTGCTTCATACGTATACCACCGCCTTTCACAAAACCTTAATGACGCTTTTATTCAGAAAGGCGCTGGATTTGGCCGCACTTACGCTGGAGAATGGCCACAATTCAGAATAGATTACATCCTATACAACAAAGACCTGGTTTGCATTGATTACAAACGAGACGAAGAAACCTTCACCGATCACTACCCAGTAACCGCCTACTTCGAAAAAAAGAATTTGAAGAATTGATTTTATACCATAATTTAGGCGTCAAAACCCTAAGCTTATGAAAAATCTATTACTCCTGATTTCAGTTGTCGCTATTTTCGCGAGCTCCTGTTCAAGCAAAATTGGCATTGCCAAACGCAAGTATGGCAAAGGTTATTACGTATCAGTCAGCAAACAACCTAAAGACTTACGCCATTCAGAGACGAAAGCTAAGCTGGTTGTAAAACCCTCTAATAAAGAAGCAGAACCTGTAAATACAGTCATTGTTCCGCCTTCAGCAGTTGGTACTGAAAACACCCAAAAAACAGCTTCAGCTCCAGTACTTTCTTCCCCAAACAGTAAAGTTGCGGAAAACCAAAGGCCCTCAAATTACATCGCCTCAGCAGTAAAAGACGGAAAAAGCAATTCAGTTTCACAAGTAAACACCGTAAAACGTCTTCCTCTTAACTTGCCAAAATCAAAATCGATGGCTGAGGACAGCCTGACCCTTGTACTCTATATTATCCTTTGTTTGTTTCCCTTTGTTAATCTAATTCCAGTTTATCTCCATCAAGGCAAAAAGATCACCAATGACTTTTGGATCACTTTAATCCTTGACATTCTCCTCATTTTAGGGGTTATCTATTCCATTTTAGTAGTTCTCGACATCTTGAGTTTTGCATAAGAGTGAAAAGTAGAGTATAATTTCTTACTTTTTAACACCTTAGCTAAAACAAAACACTTAAATTTGTTACACCTAAACTAAAAACCACATGAAAAAAGTATTGTTAATGGCTGCTTTTGCAGGTCTGATTGCAAGCAGCGCTTTCGCTTCAAATTACGGAGAAGACAAAGGCAAAAAGAAA
>Ga0154020_10000903_pt1 | contig 36534 bp, 36 predicted proteins | sample Klosneuvirus_201_FD_109709 | JGI IMG/M metagenome (GOLD analysis project Ga0154020, IMG submission 109709) | Active sludge microbial communities from wastewater, Klosterneuburg, Austria - Klosneuvirus_20160825_MG | ecosystem: Engineered > WWTP > Aerobic digester > Activated sludge | place...
GTGTGGTATTAGCGTTGCATAAAAGATAGTATTTCTTACATCTGTAAGAAAGGAAATTCTATCGGAAATAAAGCTTAAATATTGTAAATACATTTGATCGTAATAAAAAATTAATTTAAAAAAAATAACCATGAAAAGAATCATCACCCTGTTTTTGGCTATTCTAGTAGTGTCGGGCTTAAGTGCCCAAAAAACAATCGGAAAAAACTGGTCTGCCGAAGATCAGAAAAAATTGAAATCGGCGAGTGTATTAATGGAAAACAGTTTTTATAAAACTGCCTGGGCACGATATACAGAACTGCTTACTTCTCATCCGGAGGAGTTGTATTTAAAGTATAAACTGGGCTTATGCGGATTGTATATTAATGAAAAGCATAAGGAAGCATTACAATATCTTACCGATGTATATGCAGCCGACAAAAAGGCAATGGACATTGAGTTTTATCTGGCAGTATTATATCACAGAACTTACCAATTCGATAAATCTATTGAATTAGCGAATAAATTGTTAGCAGATAAAAAATTGAACCCAAAAGATAAGGGAGGGATTGAAGAGCTGATTAAGCATAGCAAGAACGGGCAATTATTGGTGCAAAAACCAAACGATGTAAGAATCGAAAATATTGGTGCAACCATTAACACTGAAGCTTCTGAGTATGCCCCTGTAATTACTTCTGACGAGGAAACAATGTATTTTACCTATCGCGGGAAAGAATGTCTTGGAGGTTTGTTTGATATGAATAATAATCCGGACCCTGATGGCGACTATAATGAAGATGTTTTTGTTGCAAAAAAAATAGACGGGGTGTGGCAAAAGCCCGAAAGTGTAATTGAATTAAATACCATAGATAATGATGCAGCTATCGCTATTTCAAATAATGGGCAAGAATTATTTTTGTTTAAAGCAACTGAAACCGATAACGGCGATATCTACGTAAGTAAATTAGAAAACGGCAAATTTGAAGTATCAGAGCGATTAAAAGGAAATGTTAATACCAATAGTTGGGAAGGTAGTGTTACTCAATCCTCTGATAACCGTAAGATAATATTTGCCAGCGAAAGAGCAGGAGGATTTGGAGGTAAAGACTTATATGTGGCTTACAGAATGCCTGATAATACTTGGGGCAATGTAAAAAATTTGGGCAGCACAGTAAATACTGAAAAAGATGAAGACGCTCCGTTTATTCATCCCGACGGGCGTTCATTAATTTTCAGTTCAGAAGGGCATAATACCATGGGCGGATTTGATATTTTCGTTTCTGATTTAGATGAAATTGACAGTACCTGGAGGAGTCCGGTTAATTTGGGTTATCCGGTAAACTCTACTAACGACGATATATTTTATGTGATCTCAGCCGATGGTAAAAAAGGATATTACTCAAGTATTAAAACAGATGGTTTTGGTGATCATGATATTTATACCGTTGAACCTGCCATTGCTTCAAAGAAATCTTCCTTAACAGTAATTAAAGGAAAAATGACAGAGAATCTTTTTCCTATTGAGAATGGAGAAATTAATGTTACGGTAATGAATGATGGACGCAATTTTGGAAGTTTTAAGCCAAATCCAAATAGCGGGCATTACTTAGTGAATTTGCCTTCAGGCTATGACTATAGCATCAGTTTTTATCACCCTATTTTTGGAGATAGAAGTGTAAAGGTAATAACCAATAAGGCTTCAGAATACACCGAAAAAATAATGAATATTAACTTTGGTATGAGTGATACTAGTTCCACTACAGAGCAAACACTTGATTTCAGAACCCCATTCCCTAGTCAAACTCCAGCGTTCACTGCATCCGGGAGCAATAACGATGAGGGAACAGTTCACCTTCCTGTTGTAACGCCGGATCCGGTGGTAACCAATGCTCCTGTTGTAGTTGCCTCATTGAGTAAAACTTTACCAAACAAGACAATGGATCCTGCAATTTTATCAAAATACAGTAATATTAAAGCAGCGGGATTAAAATACAGAGTGCAGGTTGCAGCTTATCGTTACCCTAAGAATTATAATAGTGATCATTTAAAGCATTTATGTTCAGTAATTGAACATGGTAAGTTGAAAGACATTGCATTAATTGTGGCTGATAAGGAATTCGACAATATTAGTTCTGCATGTGAATTTTTGAGTAAAGTTCAAACTGCAGGCCAAATGGATGCTTTTTTAACAGCTGAATTCGGTGGTAAACGTTATTACATTAATGATTTACCAACTTTAGAAGTTGTAAATAAGTTATTCTTGGCTACTAAATAATATTGTTCCTTAATAATTGGTGATGAAATAAATTATTTTGGTACAAATAAAAAGCCCCCCGACGATACTGTTGGGGGGCTTTTTTGTTTTATTTGAAATTGATCTTATTGTTTCTTATCAAGCAACAACATTTCATTGGCAACTACTTCAGTAAAGTATTTTTTTGAACCTTCTTTATCGGTGTAATTACGTGTTGTTAATTTGCCGTCAATTACAACTTGCGAGCCTTTTTCCAGATAGCGCTCTGCTATATCAGCCAGCTTACCCCAGATTACAATATTGTGCCATTGGGTTTCGGTAACCTTTTCTCCTTTTTTATTGGTATAGAAGTCGGAGGTGGCAATAGCGAATTTGGCTACCTTATTGCCGTTGTCAAATGTTTTAATTTCCGGAGTTGAGCCTAAGTTGCCAATTAATTGTACGCGGTTTTTAATGTTCATCATGATTTCTAAAAATTTATTTGTTATGATTATTAATTTTCTTGTTTATTATTTATCTGATATTATTTATTGTTTAAAAGCAATTCTTGCGCTACAACTTCAGTAATGTATTTTTTTGAGCCATCCTTTGCAGTATAGCTTCTGGTACTCAATTTACCATCCACAATTACCTGAGCGCCTTTTTTAAGCAACTGCTCGGCCACACCTGCTAACTTGCCCCAGGCAATTATATTGTGCCAGTGTGTGGCTGTAATTTTTTCTCCTTTTTTGTTTAAATAATCTTCCGAAGTGGCTACCGAAAAGCGCGCTACTTTATTTCCGTTCTCTAAGTTTTTTACTTCGGGTGTTGCACCTAAATTTCCTGTTAACTGTACGCGGTTTTTAATTGTATTCATAATTTTTGTTTTTTAATTGCCCGTTTGTTTAGGGCGGGTTTTACTTTTATTAATTATTATTTATTTTTCTGTGTCATTTAAACTACGTTGCAACGGTTGTTTGGTTTTGACGAGGACAAAGGTATGGTGGGTAAAAAGCGGGAGCCGTATATTAAACGATTAGACTCGACAAGAAGCGTTTGTAAACGTTTGTAAACGACTAATAGAATCGTTTGTATCCCTTTATTGACAAGGGTTTCAGGTCAGTTCGGGTATCTAAAAACGGGAAGTGAAAATATTAGCGCAATCATGGGTTTTAACGAAACAGCCAAGCATTTCTTGGCATAATGGACGGTTTGTGGTATTAAATCCGTATGCCTATCACACAAACGTCGTCAACCTGCTCTAATTCACCTCTCCAGTTTTCGAAAGCAGTTTCGAGTTTTTGTTTTTGTTCTGGCATTGTTAAATGAGCGTTAGCTTTCAATAGTTCGTTCAATTGTTTGTACTTGAATTTTTTTCCTTTCGGTCCGCCGAATTGGTCGGCATAGCCGTCGCTGAATAAATAAATGATATCGCCTTTACTTAATTGTACATTTTGTACAGTAAAATCTTTTTCATGATCGTACACGCCTATAGGTTGTTTGTCGGGCGCTAACTCCAACATTTCATTACCGCGTTTAATCCATAGCGGGTTGTAAGCCCCCGAATACCAAAGTTCATTGGTTTCAGTATTGAGTTTAATCAAAGCAATATCCATTCCGTCTTTTTGTCCGGAGTAATTGGTGCTTTTTAAACTACGTTTAACATTTATGCGTGTTTCGTTTAATATCTGATCGGTTTCAAATATTTTATTTGCCACAACAGTTTCATTAAGCGCGTTACCGCAGATAACACTCATTAATGCACCTGGTACACCATGCCCGGTACAATCGGCCACGGCACAGTGTAAAATGGTACCTGGTTGATTATTGCCAGCTGCTAAGCCGTAAAACCAATAGAAGTCGCCACTTACAATATCTTTTGGTTTAAATAACAAAAAGGCGTCTTTAAATAACAGATGAAAAGTGTTTTCTGGAGGCAGGTAAGCCGATTGAATTTTTTTGGCGTAATTAATGCTGTCAGTAATCTCTTTATTTTTTTCGGATAATTTTTCAAGACTGTCGTTTAGTTCAATTTTAAATAACAAAACTATTCCAATGGATGAGATTAAAACAGTAAATAAATTGAACAAGAAAACACCCATAGCAAACGTCACAATTTCTATGGGCTGGATAAGCATATTTCCCGCAATAGATAATACTAAACAAATAATGGCATAAAGAATAAATACTGCAGCGGTTTTAATTTTCGGGAAGACAATGATTGGCGGAACGGAAATAACTAAAAAGCCAAGGAAGAAACCGGTGTCTTTTCCGGAAATTACTGATGCGCTGCCAAACAATATAGGTGCAGCTAAACAAACAAAAATGCTTGCCGCCTTAACGCCCATCCATTTATTATTAAATGGAGGTAAGATAAATATTAATAGGCCAGCTAAAAAGGTCAGCATTAAATACCAATAACCTGTAAGACCAAAAAGCATTATAAAGGTTAAGCAAATAGGCACGCCTAGAAAACTGATGCCGTTTACCAGTTTCATTTGCTCTTTTATGTTTGGCGGCATTTCCGGCCTGACACCGTAATGGGTTATTTTTAAAAATAGTTTTTTCAATTTATTAAAATTTAATTCCCATAATACATAGATCATCAACTTGCTCTAAATTACCTTTCCATAAATCAATTGTTTTATTTAGTTCCTCTTTTTGTTCTTCAACACTGAGGTGATTTGTTTTAAGCAGCAATTCATTGAGCTGTTTGTATTTGAATTTTTTTCCTTTTGGGCCGCCAAATTGATCGGCATAACCATCGGTATAAATGTATAGACAATCATTTGGCTCATAGTTCAATGTAAATAAATTGAAGCTATTGACGCGTTCTCCTTTTCCAACCGGCATTTTATCTTTTTCTAATTCGGTCAATTCACCGTTTTTTATTAGTACGGGTTCGTTATTGGCCGCGGCATAAGTAATCAATTGACTTTTTTTGTTGATACAAATTAAGATACCATCCATGCCGTCTTTTTGTTCTTCTTGAGCTAAGTTCTCAATTAAGCGTTTTCTTACATAATTGAATATTTCATTGGGCAGCAAAATATTTTTTTCCTTAATGGCTTCGTTTAGAAAGCCGATATTAAGCACACTCATAAAAGCGCCTGGCACACCATGTCCCGTGCAATCGCAAACTGCTACATAAAACATCTCATTGTGCTCGAGTGCCCAGTAAAAATCGCCACTTACTATATCTTTGGGTTTAAATAAAATGAAATGTTGCGGCAATGCAGATTTTAAGAAGTCGGCATGAGCAAGTAGCGCATATTGTATGCGTTTCGCATAGGTAATTGAATCGAGGATTTCTTTTTGTTTTTCTTCGACCACATTTTTCTGCTTTTCCATTTCGCTTTTTTGAAAACGGATAATTTTATTAGCTGCTTCCTTTTGTTTGTAGGCTTTATAAATAAAAATGGATAAAATAAATACCACAATCAAAAAGACAGAAATACTCCAGATAATTATTTGTTGGCGATGTACTTCTTCCTCGTGCTTGATCCGTGTTTTTTCATTTTCCAATGCAGTTATTTTTTTATCCTGTTCAATCTGGTATCCATATTCAAGCGAAGATATTTTTTTTCCAACTTCAGCATTGTTAAGAGAATCTTTAATGAGCGTATGTTGAGTAAAATAATCAAATGCTTTTTTGTAATCATTTTTAACACTGTAAACTTTTGATAAACCTGCTAATGCATCAGATAGTTCAGATATCCATTTTGTTTTTCTGGTGTATGCTTCTGCTTCGGAATAATAATTGAGCGCCTCTTCAATATTATTAAGCTGCATGTAAACGGCACCCATCCTTAGCAAAAGCGAAGAATATAAATCGGCGTCTTCTGAGTTTTTCGCAATCGCATAGGCTCTCTTGTAATAATCAAGAGCAGCCAATGGTTCATTTTTTTTGTAATATACTTTTCCGATGTTAGTGTAACTGTAAGCCTGGCCAACGGTATTTTTTTGCAGGGTTTGTATTACTAAGGCTTTGTTGTAAAAGTATAGTGCCGAGTCAGAGCGATTAATGGTTAAGTATGAGTTACCAATATTAAGGTAGTTGAAAGACATTTTGAGTTTATCATCTGCTTCAGTGTTAAATTTTAATGCTTTAAAAAAATAATTGATTGCCTTACCATTCTCCTTCTGAGAACCAAAAATATGCCCCAGGGAGTTATAGGAAGTGGCCAGAAATCTTTTATTACCTGTTTTTTCGGCGTAACCTAAAGCTTTATAGTAGTATTCTGCCGCTTGTTTGTAATTGCCTTCTTCGTTATAACATTTGCCAATAGTGTTTAGTATCCTGAAATAATCATCATTACTTTTTAGTTGGTCACATAAGGAAAGGCCATCGTTAAGGTATTTTTTAGCGATGTCGTTTTTACCACTGTTGCTATAAATGTTACCAGCATTAAACCGTGCCCTTAAATTGCCTTTCAGGTAATTCAATTTCTCGGCAAGTGCTATAGCCGAATCAATGTAGCTTCTTATTTCGTTAGTGGGTTTTTCGCTGCTAACATACACGTCGTATGACAATTTGTTTAGCAGGTTAACTTTATTGGTGTCATTTTTTGCATTGGTGAGAAGTAGTTTAAGCGAATCTATCTGTCGGGTTTGTGACAGAAGATTTAGTCCCATAAGGGTGAAAAATAATACATGGAATAATAGTCTTTTGCTCATAAATAGCTTAAACGAATATAAATATTTAAGGAGGATTTTGAAATAACTACAATTTGTAGTATATTCGTGCTATAAAACGTAGTAATATGAGTAATAACATGATCAATAAGATAGCCAACAACATCCGCTTTCTGCGTCAACTAAAAGGTTTGTCACAGGAGCAAATGGCGGATGAATTAGAAGTAACACGATCGCGGATTGGCGGATACGAAGAGGGAAGAAATGAACCACCTATTGATTTGCTGATAAAACTGTCGGAGTATTTTCATATTGCAATTGACGCTTTAATAAAAGGTGATCTTAAAAAAACGAATCCCGATGCCTTAATGAAAATTGGAAAAAACCGAATCTTATTCCCTGTTATTATCGATAGCGAAGGAGATGACATGATTGAATTAATTCCGGTAAAAGCATCTGCGGGATACTTGCGTGGTTATTCTGATCCTGATTATATTGAACATTTGCCAAGAATGAAATTGCCTTTTTTGCCGGTTGGAAAACACCGCGCATTTCCTATTAAAGGTGATTCTATGCCTCCATTGAAGGATGGTTCGTTTGTGATTGGTAAATACCTTGAGAAACTGGAAGAGATGAAAGACGGACATACTTACGTTGTAGTTACCAAAGATGACGGATTGAGTTATAAGCGGCTTCATAACCTGAATAAAAAAGAAGGAACTGTTGAATTGGTTTCTGATAACAAAATGTATCAGCCATATAAAGTAAAGCTCGAAGAAATTTTAGAATTGTGGGAGTATACTTGCAGCATAAATATTGGAAACTATAAAGACGACGAATTAAATCTGGATAGTATCATGAATATGCTCAGAGGTTTAAAAATAGAAATTGAACATATTAAAAAAGGAAAACCTAATTAATTTCTGATATCACAGAAAACCAAATCCTGCTTTTAATTTAACGGGTATCTCACAAAAGATGCCCGTTTTTTTTTGTGTAAATGTTAAATTTCAATTATACTTTCCGGCAGATTAGAACATTATGCTCCGCTAATTCGGTGTAAGTTGTATAAAATCAGTTATTTACGAAGATAACGGATGTATTTAAATGTAAGTTATTATGCAATAAATAATTTTCTAATTTAATTTAGATTATTATATTTATCTAATAATTTATGTATTTCATCGGATTAAATAGATTGTTAATCGATAGCTTAATTATCAAATTACATTAAGTAAACACAATTGGACATAAGTAAATACATACAAGAAATTAACTTACAGCATACCGTTTTAAGGATGCGTGACGATGGCATAGTACAGGTTAATTTTAATGATAAATTAGAAATTGATATCAATGAAGCAAGGGATATCCTAAATGCGCAAAAAGAACTTTCTAAAGGAAAAAAAGTATTGGTATTGAATGTTGCGGGTAAACAAACTACGGCTACATCCGCAGCGAGAGATTTTGCTGCCTCAGATGAAGCCACAAAATACACATTAGCTGAAGCGTATGTTGTAAATAACCTGGCACAAAAATTAGTCGGTAATTTTTATGTTAATTTCCATAAGCCAAAAGCACCTACAAAAATATTTACCAATGAAACTGACGCGGTAAATTGGTTAAAGAGTTTGTCATTTTAATTTTTTTCAAATCACAATTTTTGCTTCTGGATAAAGGGCCGCGCGTTAAGAAAATATCCTGTGGATATTTTTAGTAAGGAGCCGGCAAGTGTGTGGTGATTTATCCTTCAATAAAATAAATATCTATCGGGTAGTTTTCTTTTTATTAGGGTCACAATTTTTGCAGTTTGGATAAAGGGCCGCGCGTTAAGAAAATATCCTATGGATATTTTTAGCAAGGAGCCGGCAAGTGTGTGGTGATTTATCCATTAAAGAAATAAATATCTACCAGGTAGTTTTCTTTTTATTAGGATCACAATTTTTGCAGTCGGGATAAATCAAAACCCCGCATTTATCAGGTAAACTTTGCACGTGGCCATCAGTATCTTCAGCAACAATTTCTTTTAAACACAAATTCGTTGCCCGTGTACGTTTTTTTAAATATTTAATAGTTTTTTCAGGAAATGTATTACCAACTACTTTGCTTTCAAAATGGCCTTGCGTATCCTGAAAAGTTATTTTAAAACTCTTTATCACATTTTCATGTGGATTGCCGTACTTATCAAGGGCAATCACTTTGTAATTAGTTTCGTCAAATTCAGCTTTAAAAAAAGGATCTTCTTTTTTAATTTTAATTTTTTCTACTTCCTGCGAAAAGCAAGTTGCCGAAAAAATAATTGTAAGAATTACAACTAAAGATATATGTTTCCGGAAAATCATCTTACAATAAAAATACTCTAAACTCCAATGATAGTAGTAAATTTAACTAAAGTCTTTCAACTGTCGGTTGTCAATTACTTCTTCGTTAAGCTGCCGTAAAGTTTGAGTCGTTGTTCATTTACAATAGGGCTTTCAAGATATTCGTCGTATGAACAAGAGCGGTCAATAATTCCCTTTGGTGTCAATTCAACAATTCTATTAGCTACAGTTTGCACCAATTCGTGGTCATGGCTCGTGAACATGATGGTTCCCGTAAAATCTTTTAACGCATCGTTATAAGCAATAATGCTCTCCATGTCGAGGTGATTGGTAGGTTCATCCATAATCAGCATGTTTGGGTTCAGTAACATCATTCTACTGGTCATACATCTTACTTTTTCACCACCCGACAATACATTACATTTTTTTAGTACTTCTTCTCCGCTAAAAAGCATCTTACCTAAAAATCCGCGGATATAACTTTCATCTTTATCTTTACTGAATTGTCTTAGCCAATCAATGAGGTTTAAATCAGATTTAAAAAATTCTGTATTGTCATTAGGCAAATAAGCTTTGTGAATAGTAGTTCCGAATTTATATTCACCTGAATCGGCTTTTTCAATTTCATTTATAATATCGAAGAAAGCCGTAATTGCTAAGTGATTTTTCGAAATAAATGCAATCTTATCTCCTTTTCTGACATTTATGCTGGCTTTAGAAAACAACAAGCCATCTACATTTGATTTTGATAAATTTTCGATTTGCAAAATCTGATCGCCTGCTTCACGTTCCTGTTTAAAAATGATGCCGGGGTAACGTCTGGTACTTGGCGGAATTTCTTCTACTACTAATTTCTCTAATAATTTTTTACGGCTTGTAGCTTGTCTGGATTTACTGGCGTTTGCACTAAATCTCCTCACGAAATCCTGCAACTCGGTGCGTTTATCTTCTGTTTTCTTATTCTGATCAGCTCTTTGTCTTAGTGCTAACTGGCTCATCTGATACCAGAAACTATAATTACCGGTATAGGTTCTTAATTTCCCAAAATCAATATCACAAGTGTGTGTACAAACTGCATCTAAAAAGTGACGGTCATGGGAAATAACAATAACTATATTCTGAAAATCGGCGAGGAAATTTTCGAGCCACGAAATTGTTTCAACATCTAAATCGTTTGTAGGTTCATCCATTAAAAGCAAATCCGGGTTACCGAACAAGGCTTGTGCCAATAAAACTTTCACCTTCTCTTTACCAGTTAAGTCTTTCATTAGTTTTGTGTGGTGCTCAATCCCAACAGATAAATCTCCCAACAATTGCGCTGCATCACTTTCGGCATTCCATCCATCCATTTCTGCAAATTCCGCTTCCAGCTCCGAAGCTTTTAAACCATCTGCATCATTGAAATCTGGTTTCGCGTAAATAGCTTCTTTTTCTTTAATTATTTTATAAAGTTTTTTGTTACCCATAATTACAGTATCAATTACAGGAAATTCATCGAACTCAAAGTGATTTTGTTTTAAAACACTCATACGCTGACCGGGAGTAATACTTACCTGACCTTTTGTTGGTTCAATTTCGCCCGACAAAATTTTCATGAATGTGGACTTGCCGGCACCATTGGCTCCAATAATACCGTAGCAATTTCCGGGCGTGAATTTTACCTCTACCTCGTCAAACAAAACACGTTTGCCATATTGCAAACTCACGTTAGATACTGTAATCATCTGTTAAAAATAAGGGTGTAAAGGTACAAATTTTATAGTAATGACAGGGGTATTTAAATATTACGTAAATTCAGCCAATATTTTGAACCATGAGGCTAATTATCGCTTTTTTAACGCTTGCCATAATAAGCAGAGCTCAAATTACAATTACAGGAAGTGTTACCGACGCAGCTACTAAGGAATCTATTCCCTTTGCTAGCATTGGCATAAAAGGAAAGGCTTATGGAACAGTTTGCGACGAGAACGGCAGATTCAGTTTAAAAACCGGAGCGGTAACTGACAAAGACAGCTTGAAAATATCGGCAATAGGATATAAAGCAAAAACCCTCTCCATGCAAAATGTTAAAGGTTATTATAACGAAAACGTTTCTTTGACCCCGGCATCAATTCAACTGAGCGAAATAAAAATTAAACCTCAAAAAACAGTTACTAAAGTACTCGGTAATAAAAATTACAATAAAAACATGTGTCTGTCATTTCAGGGAGCAGAGGGTAGCTGGAAAGGCGCCGAGATTAGCATAAAAGCAAATAATAAAAAAGGAAGGCTTGTTTTCCTAGAGAATTTTAATTTCTATATCGTTCAGAATTATTATGAAGATTCACTTACATTCAGATTGAATTTTTATAAGCCGGATAAAGATGGTTTGCCCGGAGAAAATATTTTAAGAAAGCCCATTATATTCAGAACAAAAGTTAAAGTGGGTGTAGTTTCAATTAATTTAAAAGATTATCTGATTAATACAGATGATGATTTTTTTATGAGCCTCGAGTGCCTTGAAGAAAAAATTGATAAGGAAAAGCTTTGTTTTTCAGGTTCTATCAGCGGCCCTGCCTATATGAAAGTGTCTACTTTTACTGAATGGATGAAAATTCCTTTTGGTGGAATAGATTTTAACGTGACTGTTTCCTACAAGAAATAATATGTTGCGGTGCTTGTTATTTTTTAGTTTGGTTTATTCACTGAAGGCCCAGGTTGTTTTAAGCGGTAAAGTAACAGAGTCAAAATCGGGTTTGCCAATACCTTTTGCATCAGTAGGGATCTCAGGAAAACATTACGGCACTTTATCTGGCGAAAGCGGTAACTTCAGCTTTAAAGTGCCTTATTTTACTGATAAGGACACATTAAAAATTTCGGCAATAGGTTTTGAAACAATTAGCTTCACTAAATCAGAAATTAAGGGCTTCAGTAATAATAAAGTTATTTCATTAAATCCACTAAGTGTAGATCTGAAGGAGGTGATGGTGAAACCAAAAAGCGTGAAACAAAAAATACTCGGCACCAGAAACTACAGCACCAGAAACTGCACTGCGTTTATGAGTGAAGAAAATAACTGGCTTGGTTCGCAAGCGGCTATAAAAGCAGGCAATAAAAAAGGCCAGGCTGTTTATATTGAAGATTTTAGTTTTTACATTATCAAAAATACTTATACCGACTCCTTAAAGTTCAGGTTAATGTTTTATTCTGTTTCAGCTAAGGGCTATCCTGCAAGAACATTTTTGAAGAAGCCAATTGTGTTTAAAACAAATATCAATCAGGGTGAGGTGAAAATTAATTTGCGGGACTATTGCATTACAACCGACGACGATTTTTTTATAAGTCTAGAATGCCTTGAAGAACAAATGGATGTTTCAAAATTTTGTTTCGCGGGCTCCTTCAAAACGCCCTCTTATGCGAAAACAGCTGCGTTTAATTATTGGAAATATGTGAAGGGTGGAGGAGCAGATTTAAATGTAACAGTTTCTTACCTGAAGAATTAACTCTGTTTCATTCTCAATCTGATTTGCGTGATAATTTTCTTTGTGTATAATGGAAAATCACCATTCATCATCCAATTGTAATACGAAGGTTCTTTTTCAAAAACCTCAATAACACTTTTATCCTTGTGTTTACCGAAAGCAAAAACTTCAACACCTTTTTCGTTAAATACAATTCTGCCTGCTAAATCAGCATTTTTTGTTTTAGCGGTGAATTCGCTAAGCAATTGCATGTCGTTTTTTACGGGAGTAATTAAATTTCCTTTGCTGTCTTCAACTTGTGTGTCTTTATATTTTTCGAGTTGGGCTATAAATACTTCAAATGTAGCTTTAATGTCAGCTTCTGCACTGTGCGCATTTTCAATCGTTTTATTACAATAGAATTTATAAGCAGCAGATAATGTGCGTGGTTCCATGTAATGAAAAATGTTCTGTACATCAATGAGTCGTCTGTTTGCTAAATCAAAATCAATTTCAGCTCTTAAAAACTCTTCAAGTAAAAGCGGCACATCAAATTTATTAGAGTTGTATCCTGCAATATCCGCATTGCCAATAAAACCGGCTAATTGCCCTGCTGCTTGTTTAAACGCAAGGCAATCTTTAACGTCATTATCATATATTTTATGAATGCGGGAAGATGCATCAGGAATTGGTATGCCGGGATTGATCCGCATAGTTTTAACTTCCTGGCTATTATCTGTGTTAATTTTTAAAATACTGATTTCAACAATGCGGTCGGAAGCTACATTCACACCGGTTGTTTCAAGGTCAATAAATGCCAATGGGCGTGTGAGGTTAAGCTGCATTTTTAAGAAAAATTATAGGATTTAATATTCGCCAATACGCTTTCGAGAGGTTTTGTTTGGGTAAAAAAAGAATTGATTTTATTCATTACCTCGTCTAAAAGTGAATCAGGACAAGATGCACCGCTGGTAATTACAATTTTTAATGGATTTTTGTCAGGCAAAAAATTATTTGTAATCAACATTTTATTATGGAAGTAATCGAAATGATGTATCAGGTTTTTATTTTCAATTTCTCCGGCAGAAGAAATAAAATAGGTGTGGAATTTGCGTTCACAAAGTTCAACAAGGTGTGAAGTATTGCTGCTGTTATAACCGCCAACAACTATTGCCAGATGTGCATCAGTGTTTAATAATCCTTCTGTAGCATCTTGATTTTCGTTGGTAGCATAACAAAGTGTGTCATGGGTATCGGCAAAATGTTGCATTATGTTTTCTGCGCCAAATTTTTGTACCATTGTTTTTTTAAAATAATCGGCAATTTCCTCTGTTTCGGTGGCGAGCATTGTTGTTTGATTAATTACCCCCAACTTTAATAAGTCCTTTTTAACGTTGAACCCATCTGAGAATTTGCCGCCGAATTCTTTTTCAAATTCTTGCTGACTTTTATCCTCTGAAATATATTGCGCCAGCTTTTTAGCTTCAGAAATATCCCTTACAACAATGGCTTTACTGTGTATTGCACTTCTGGAAAATGTTGAACGGGTTTCTTCATGGTTATATTTGCCATGAATTACTATGGTATGATTATTTTTGCCTATTTGTTCCGATTTTTTCCAAACCCTCTCTACAAAGGGGCAGGTTGTATTGTATTTCTGCGTTTTGATGCCTTTTTTTTCCAATATATCTAATATATCCAGTGGTGCGCCAAAAGCAGGTATGATTACCACATCGTTTATTGTGAGTGTATCAAATGAAATGAGTTCTTTTCCCTGTGTATCCTGTAAAAAAAGTATACCGCGTTCATTTAAATCCTTATTTACAGCAGGATTGTGAATCATCTGACTTAATAAATAAATACGTTTCCCGGGATTTTCTTCAATTGCTTTGAAAGCGATTTCTATGGCATTTTCAACTCCGTAACAAAATCCAAAATGCCTGGCAATATAGAACTGCACTGGTCCGAAATCCAGAATGGCCGGTGCATTATCCTTTTTTTTCGGATCCTGTATTTTATGATACTGTTTAACCGCTGAAATTAAAGGGCTGCGGTAAAATTCAGGTACTTTAAAGCTTTTCATTCTGTAAATTTAGCTATATAATTTTGCTTTTACATTTGTCAACTGCCAATTTGTTTTAAGTATTCAACAAATACCTTATTTTTTATTTCGTGGATGAAAACTTAAAATATTATCGCGTAAAAACTGCCTGTCGAGGTGCGTGTAAATTTCGGTGGTTGTTATACTTTCATGACCTAACATTTCCTGCACCGCTCTTAAATCAGCTCCACCTTCAACTAAGTGGGTGGCGAACGAATGCCTGAATGTATGCGGACTCATTTTCTTTTTTATTCCGGCTTTTGCAGCTAAGTCTTTTATCACATAAAACACCATCACGCGCGACAATGGTCCGCCACGGCGGTTCAGGAAAATAAAGTCTCCTGCATTTTTTTTCACAGGCATGTGCACCCTTACTTTCTGAATGTAATTTGTAATTAATTTTTTAGCATTTTTTCCTATTGGAACAAGTCGTTCTTTATTGCCTTTCCCTGTTACTTTAATGTAATCCTCAGGTAAATGCAAATCGCTTATTTTTAAAGTAACAAGTTCTGTAACCCTTAATCCGCAACTATAAAGTGTTTCAAGGAGGGCCAGATTGCGTTCACCTTCGGGTGTACTGCGGTCAATTTCAGCTTCCAGTTTATCAATTTCCTCTATACTTAAATAAACCGGCAGTTTTCTGGTTGTTTTAGGTGATTCTAAAAGCTCCGCAGGGCTGCGTTGAATTTCGTTTTCCAGCAATAAAAATTTATAAAAGGTTTTAATACCCGAAATAATACGTGCCTGTGAGGTAGGAGAGAAGCCCAGCTCTGAAATCCATTTAACAAAGCCCTGAAGATGGTTTAATTCGAAATTCAGGGGCGATTTGTTATTGAGAAAGGAATTGGAATATTGTTCGAGTTTATTGAGGTCGTCTGCGTAGGCTTCAATAGAATTTTTAGAGAGGGAACGCTCCAGTTGAAGGTATTGTTTAAACCTAACCTTGTATGAATTCCAGATACTCAATTTATTTGTTTAATTTTATAACGAAATCTAAAGTATGAAGTTAATTATTATTAACGGACCAAATTTAAATCTTTTAGGAATAAGAGAAAAAGAGGTGTACGGCAATCAGTCGTTTGAAGACTATTTGGAAGTATTGAAACAGAAATACCCAAATGTGAGCATTGATTATTACCAAAGCAATGTGGAAGGCGAATTGATTAATGAAATCCAGGAAAAAGGGTTTATCTACGATGGTATTATTTTAAATGCCGGAGGGTATACACATACGTCTGTAGCAATAGCTGATGCTGTTAAAGCTATTAAGGCACCGGTTGTGGAAGTACATATTTCTAATATTTTTTCACGTGAAGATTTCAGGCATGTTTCTTATTTAGGACGAAATTGTGTGGGAAGTATTTCCGGCTTTGGTTTGAAAAGCTATGATTTGGCGATTGAGAGTTTTTTGAAAAAGTAATTATTCAAGAACATCCAAACTTCCCAATCCTTCACGTATTACTTCTATTTCTCTTTTGCTGCAATCTATCACTGTTGAGGCATGTATGTTTCCATGGCCGCCGTCAATTACCATATCAACCACATTTTCATATTGCTGAAAGATCACTTCGGGGTCGGAAAAGTATTCGAGGATGTCATCGCTACTATCAATTAAACTTGTTGATACAATTGGGTTACCAAGCGCGTTAATAATTTCACGGCATATAATATTATCTGGCACCCTTATCCCCACAGTTTTTCTGTCTTGTTTAATCATTTTCGGAACATTGCTGTTCGCTTCCAGAATAAAAGTATATGGTCCGGGTAAAGACTTTTTCATTACCCGGAAAACATGATTGGGAATGGGTTTCGTGAATTCAGAGAGATGACTTAAATCGCTGCATACAAATGCAAATTTCGATTTTTCCGGTTTAATATTTTTTAGTTTGCAAATGCGCTCAATGGCTTTGGTTTGTGTTATGTCGCAACCTAAAGCATAGACCGTATCGGTAGGATAAATAATTATGCCGCCATTTTTAAGGCAATTCACAATTTGAGAAACCGTTTTACTATCGGGATTGCTATTATTAAGTCGGATTAGCATAGAGGTAAAGATAGGGCAAAAAAAAACCCCTGCAACAGCAGAGGTTTTTAATTATTCAATCAGTGATTACTGAACAGATATTTTTTTGTTTAATACTACAGTACCGGCATTTACAACTTGTAATACATATAAACCGCTATTTAAATTGTGGTTTACAGTAAAGTTGTTGTTGTTGATGTTAGCTTGAGAATAAACTAAACGGCCAGACAAATCATAAACATTAGCAGTTGCGTTGTCGATACCAACTGAAGTTGATACGTTAACGTTGTTAATGCTTGGGTTTGGATAAACTACGTTTTCTGATTCGTTGATCTCAATTCCGTTAATCCCTGTAATTAATGGAGAGCAGAAATGAATTACACCATTCCAGATACGTGAAGCAGGAGCAGTTCCGAAAGCTGAACCGAAAGGAAATGCAATACCACGGCCTTCTTTAAATTCTAAACCGCTTTTTGTCTTCATTGCAGTACCTTGTGCATTACCATTTGTATATGCTACATAGTTAGTTCCTGTTCTGGTAATATAAAAACCATAAGTACCACCTGCAGGAATATTAATTGTTAAAGGAACTGGTATTGCAGTAGGAACTAGAGATGCAGTAGGCGTCATCCAGAATTGTCCTGCAAGCGTCCAAGCAGTCATTGTTGCTTCTGAGCCAACAAAAGTCCCGCTTTTATACAAAATGTAAACAGAGTCAGCAACACCAGTTGTAGCGAAACACTGGTCAAAACTTGTAATTTGAATTGAAACAGTGCTGGTGTTGGTAAGGTCAAACATGTTACCGTTTTGGCTGTTACCACCTGCCCAACGTGTTCCTAAAGTGTCGCAACCTGCAATTTTAGCAACGTTTGTAACTGGTGATTTTTCTAATTGAAGCTTTGAAAAATCAAGAGGTGTATTTACCTGATTCATTTCGGCAATTACGTCTTCTGATAAATTAGCTTGTGTGTTTTGCCCAACAACAGATGCAACAGCTGTTAAAGCAATGGCAATAGTTAAGTAGATTTTTTTCATTTAAATTGGTTTTAGGTTTAATAAATAAATTATTTAAACAAATATAAAAAAATAAATCTTAGGTTTTTTGTTAAAAATATTTTTTTAACCGTAATGAAACAACTCCAATTCCTATTAAGTACCTTGCTTATATTCAAAAAAAAACCCCTGCTTTTGCAGAGGTTTTTTAAAAAGAGAATTAAATATTATTGAATAATCAATTTTCCTGTTTTTAAGGAATTACCGTTAGATTTATTGATCACGCTGTATAAATAAGTACCTGCGCTTAAATCACCACGCTCAATAGAAAAAGTAGAGTTGTTGATATTAGAATTGTTTAATACAGCTTTACCAGTTACATCGTACATTACAAAGCTTAAATCCTTTAAAGTAATATCAGAATTCGCAGCTAATTTAATATTAACAGAAGCACTAGAAACCATTGGGCTTGGAGCAATAGAAACCTCGTTTACAGAAATTTCTGTTTCGTTTACTGAAGTAGCTAACTTACCGTATAATTTATATGGAGCACCTTGGTTATTACCGCCACTTAGTAAATTTGTGTAAGTCATTGATGTTCCTAAATACTGTAATGCAGCACCTGTAACAGCAGTGTTTTTAATAGTACGAGGAGGACACCATGGACCAGAAGCTAAAGACCCTGTTGCATTCCACATAATCCAATATGTACCGGCAGTTAATAAATTACCGCTGATGTTAGATTTTAACTTCATAATTGGGCGCTGTGTATTTAATAAGCCTGTTGGAGAATCATCAGGCGTACGGTAAATTCCGGAAAAAGTATTTCCTACTAATGAACTAACTGTTTTGCTGCCTAAAATTGGAGTACCAGCCTGAGGAAAACCAGAGCTATCAGCACAAATTATCGCAAATAATCCTGTAAAAGATGATGTAATAGGTGATCCGGTTTGGTAACCGTAAGCGATTAATGAATCGATGATCCATCCACCGGCAGGCACTGTGATAGACTCACATACCCAGTTATTAGTGGTAGCACCGTTTTGCATTCCTGCTCCGTAAAGCGTCATGCCAATAGCAGTTTCAGTTGCAGATGCAGCTAAACCACCCGCACCACCTGTTGGGTGAGTAATTAATTGAGCTCTGTCCATTAAAGGAGTTTGAGCTACTGCAGCTGTAAAGGTAATTGCAGAAATAAGAGTAAATAGTTTTTTCATTTGAATTGGGTTTATGTTAAACATTATTGTTTTGAAATGTGAATTTACGAAAAAACCAGTATACAATTATATCAAGCTCAATATTTTTTAAGCGATAAATGTTAATTCTGACTATTATGAAGCTAAAGTTGAAAATCCTAATGCATGTATTATGAGATATTTATCAGAAATAGCTGAATAAATACAATTTCACGTTATTAATCGTCTAATTTAGAATCAATTACAGTGTTTTTACGGAGATTTCTTCTAACTTTGCTTAAATTTAATTGTAATGGATCGTCGCGATTTTTTTATTAAAAGTGCTGGGGCAACTGCCGGATTAACTTTTCTTTCAGCCATCGATAAAGTGTATGCTGCCGAATTGGAAAACCAGGTGAACCGGATTAAAAATCTGAGTCCTGAAACGTCGGCTGCCGATGAGGATTTTTGGGGATGGGTAAGGGAGAGCTACACAATTTCACCTAACATTATTAATTTGAATAATGGTGGTGTGAGTCCGCAACCAAAAGTTGTGCAGGATGCACACATCCGCTATTATCAATATTGCAATGAAGCACCATCGTATTATATGTGGCGGATTTTAGATGCAGGCAGGGAAGGGTTGCGCGAAAAGTTAGCTGAAATTTGCGGGGTAGATACAGATGAAATTGCAATTAACCGAAATGCTACCGAAGGTTTGAATACTGTAATTTTCGGATTGAATTTAAAAGCGGGTGATGAGGTGGTGTTAAGCAAATACGACTATCCAAACATGATGAACGCCTGGAAACAACGTGAGAAACGTGATGGCGTGAAACTCGTTTGGATTGATATTCCGCAACCTTGTGAAGACGATAAGCTAATTGTGAAATTGTATCAGGATGCGATGACTTCAAAAACAAAAATAGTACACATCACCCATATGATCAACTGGAGCGGAAATATAGTTCCAAGTAAAGCAATTGCTGATATGGCTCACGCAAAAGGTTGTGAAGTGATTGTAGATGCGGCACATTCGTTCGGACACTTTGATTTTAAATTTAAAGATACAGGTGCAGATTACCTGGCAACTTCCCTTCATAAATGGTTAAGCGCTCCTTTCGGAAGCGGCGTGCTATATATTAAAAAGGAAAAAATAAAAAATGTTTGGGCTTTGTTATCTAGTACTGAACCAGACGGGAATGATATCAGAAAATTTGAAACGCTAGGAACCCGTTCATTCGCTTCTGAAATGGCTATTGGGGCGGCAATAGATTTTCATAATGTGATTGGAGCTAAACGTAAAGAAGAGCGTTTACGTTATTTAAAGAATTACTGGTATGAAAAAGTAAAAACTTTACCTAAAGTAGTACAGGCTACTTCATTTAAACCACAATATTCATGCGCTATTGCACATGTTGGATTCGAAGGTTGGAAAGGCAATCAGCTTGAATCACATTTGTGGGATAAATATAAAATTCATACATCAACTTTCATCTACGAAAAATTAAATGGAATAAGGGTTACACCAAATGTCTATACGAGCATTCGTGATTTAGATTTGCTTGTTAAAGGTTTAACTGAAATTCCGAAAATGGAACCTCCTAAAGAAACCAAATAATGATTAGAATTATTTTTGTACTTATTGGATTGGCAATTGGAATTGTATCCTATTTTTTTGGTGGTGGTGAACCTGAACACGAGGTAATTTTTACGGCAAGCGCACCAATGCCTATTGGTCCGTACAGCCAGGGTATTAAAGTTGGTAACACGCTTTATGTTTCGGGGCAGGTCGGAATGACGGTAGATGAAAAAATGGACACCACTAACATTCAAGGCGAGGTGATGCAGGCTTTAAAAAATGTGGAGGCAATTGTTCAAATGGCTGGCATGGAAATGAAGCATGTGGTTAAATCTACTTTATACGTTAAGGATTTGAAAAATTTCTCTAAGATTAATGAAGTATATAAATTATTTTTTCCAATTGATCCACCCGCCCGGGAAACAGTGCAAATTAGTGCTCTGCCAAAAGGTGCACACTTTGAAATTTCTGTTGTGGCGATAAAATAATTAAACTGCTTCTTCAAACTGCATATCATGCAATCTTTTGAAATATCCGTTTTTATCGAGTAATTCTTGTTGAGTGCCTTGCTCAACGATTACGCCCTTTTCAAAAACCATAATTTTATGGGCATGTTTAATAGTTCCCAATCTATGGGCTATAATGATGGATGTTCGGCCGGCACTAATTTTATCAAGAGCATCTTGCATCAGTTTTTCGGTGTGAGTATCGATAGTTGATGTAGCTTCGTCTAGGATAAATATTTTAGGATTATAAACGTAAGCCCTGATGAAAGCAATTAATTGCCTTTGCCCTGCCGACAAGGTTATACCTCTTTCTTTTACAACATAATCATAGCCACCAGGCAAAGTCATAATGAAGCTATGCAATCCTATTTTTTTCGAAGCTTCAATTACTTCCTCTCTGGATATACTTTCGTTATGAAGTGTAATATTATTAAAAATGCTGTCGTTGAATAGATGGACATCTTGCAAAACTACGCCGGTATTTTTGCGTAATTCTTCCAGTTGATATTTCCGTATGTTAATGTTGTCAACTAAAATTTCTCCTTTTTCAATTTCATAAAAACGGCTCAATAAATTAATGATGGTTGATTTTCCTGCGCCTGTAGCTCCAACCATCGCAACAGTTTCGCCTGAGTTAACTACGAATGAAACATCTTTAATAACGTAGTGTTCGTTTGTATAAGCGAACCAAACATTTTTAAATTCAATATGACCTTTTGATTCTTTTAAATTAAGGGTTCCTGTATCTTCAATAACTTCATTCGTGTCTAATACTTTAAATACCCTGTCGGCTGCTACAATACCCATTTGTAATGTGTTTAAACGGTCAGCCAACATACGTATAGGTCTGAAAAGCATACTCACCATCATTACAAAAAAAGTAATATCACCAAGTCCGAGATTCATCGAATTGTTTTTTGCTCCAATAAACCAAATCAACAAGGCAATAGAAGTTGCCGATAAAATTTCGACTACAGGAAAAAAAATGGAGTAATACCAGATGGAACGGATATTGGCTTTGCGGTGTTTGTCATTAATTTCTTTAAACTTTCCGTATTCCTGCTCTTCCCTGTTAAAAAGTTGAACGATGCGCATACCGGTAATGTGTTCTTGCGTGAAGGTGTTTAATGCCGACACAGCGTTACGCACCTCGTTAAATGTTTTTTTAACGCCATTTTTAAAAAGTGTTGTTGCAACCATCAATAACGGAATGGTACTAATAACTATCAAGGTTAGTATCCAATTTTTGATGAACATTACCGTAATAAATGTGAGCAACATTAATATATCACCGCTTATTACAATAAATCCTTCGGCAAAAACATCGCTTAAACTTTCAATATCGGAAATAGCTCTTGTCACCAAAGTTCCAACAGGCGTATTATCGAAATAGGAATTTTTAAGTTTTATAATGTGTTTATAAACCTGGTTACGTAAATCTTTTACAATACTTTGGCCAAGAAAATTTGTAACATAAATATTCCCGAATTGCAACAGCGCTTCAAATAGCAAAGCCCCAAAAATCAATAATCCGATGGTGTTTAATGAATCCTGAGACGAAGTGTCACCAACAAAATTATTCAAAGCCTTATTGATGAGCAATGGTCTTACAATAGCGAATCCCGAGAGAATTAAAGTAAAAGTAAGGGCTGTAAAAAAATGTCGCTTATACGGAGCTGTATACGATAGAATACGGCGTATAAGTCTAAAATTTAATTTGTTTTTTTTCTCACTCACAGTAAATAGTATCAGGATATTTAATTTCACTTAAAAAAAGAGCGTGTGCCGGAGCCGACATGCCTGCTTCAGTTCTGTTTTTATCAGAGATTATTTTCTGAAAATCATGTAATGTTATTTTTTTTCTGCCAACTTGCATCAACGTTCCAACAATAGCCCGTACCATATTTCTCAGAAATCTGTCGGCGGTAATCACAAAACACCATTCATTATTGCTTAGTTGTACCCATTGCGCTTCTGAAACGTAGCAGATATTTGTTTTTGTTTGGGTATTCAGTTTACTAAAACTGGTGAAATCACTGGTATTCAAAAGCATCTCTGAGGCTTGGTTCATTAATTCAAAATCAATTTCGCCATATTGATACCAAGAAAAATTATCGATAAAAGGATTTTTATGTTGGTGGAGAAAGTAGTTGTAGGTGCGTTCAGTGGCATCGAATCTGGCATGCGCATTGTCTTTCACCTTTCTGATGGATGAAACACTGATGTCATCCGGCAAAACTGTGTTGAGTTTGTAAATATAGTGTTCGGTATTCTCTGTTAAAGCAGTTTGATGACTGTCAAAGTGAGCCCAATAGTTTCTGGCATGAACCCCTGTATCTGTTCTTCCACATCCAACTACCTCAATTTTATCCTGTAGTATTAATGTCATCTTTTCTTCAAGTACCTGTTGAATTGTATTCGGTGTATTAAGCTGTGATTGCCAACCGTTAAAGCGGGTGCCATTGTAAGCTAACTGAATAAAATAACGTGGCATTTCTGTTCGCGTATTCGTTTATTTATTAATACCTTTGAAATTCAAATATTATGGGTAAAGTTAGCAAGAATATTCTTTTAAACGATGTTGAAATTATCGATACTTCAGTGGAAGGCAAATCAGTAGCTAAGCATGAGGGAATGGTTATTTTTTGTGAAGGTGGGGTTCCGGGAGATATTGTAGACCTAGATGTTTACAAGAAAAAAAGCAAATTGGCTGAAGCCAAAGTTGTTGCCATAAAATCACCCTCTCCGAACAGGGTAATACCTGAGTGCCCGCATTTTGGCGTGTGTGGAGGATGTAAATGGCAAAACATGAGTTATTCTTCGCAATTACATTATAAGCAAAAATTTGTGAGTGATGCACTTGTAAGAATTGGCAAGCTTGATATACCTGAAATTTCACCCGTATTTGGCAATAATGAAAGTTTTTTTTACAGAAACAAATTAGAGTTTTCGTTTTCAAATAAAAAATGGCTCACCGCCGAACAGATTAAGTCGGAAGAGGAAGTGGCAGACAGAAATGCTGTTGGGTTTCATATTCCCGGAAGATTTGATAAAGTACTCGATATAACAAAATGTTTCCTGCAACCCGAACCTTCCAATTTAATTCGGAATGAAGTAAGGGATTACGCTGCCAAGCATAATCTTTCCTACTTCGATATCCGTGACAAAAATGGTTTTTTGCGTACCTTAATGATCCGCATAACAGGAATTGGGGAAATTATGGTGGTTGTGGCTATTTACGAATGGCTTGAAGAGGAATTATTTAGTTTGCTTGAACATTTAAAAAACAAATTCCCTGAAATAACTTCTCTTCAATATGTGCATTCCAATAAAGCTAATGACAGTTTAGACGGACTGGAAATAAAAACTTATAGTGGCAGACCATACATTATAGAAGAGATGGAGGGCTTACAATTTAAAATAAGTGCGAAATCGTTCTATCAAACCAACTCAAAACAAGCTTATAATTTGTATAAAATTGCGAGAGAGTTTGCAGATTTAAAAGGAGATGAATTGGTGTACGATTTGTATACCGGCACAGGTACAATTGCTAATTTTATTGCAAGAAAATGCAAGAAGGTAATTGGCGTTGAGTACAATGAAGATTCGGTGAGGGATGCAGATATTAACTCGAAGGATAATAATATTTCCAATACGTTTTTTGTAGCTGGAGATATGAAAAATATATTAACTGATAATTTTATCACAGAGCATGGTAAACCGGACGTTATAATAACCGACCCGCCACGTGCAGGAATGCATGAAGATGTTGTAAAGGTGATCTTGAACGCAGTTCCCGCTAAAATAGTTTATGTAAGCTGTAATCCTTCAACGCAGGCACGTGATTTAGCGATGATGTCGCACATGTACACGGTCGTAAAAGTTCAGCCTGTAGATATGTTTCCTCAAACTGCACATGTTGAGAATGTTGTTCTATTAGTAAAAAAGTAAAAATGTTAGGATTAAAATTAGAGACAGATCATCGTTGGATAAAATTAGTCGAAAGCAATATTTCAGAAATTTTAACTGACCATGCATGGTGTGAGCAAAAAGCCGCCAGTAATGCCATTTCATTGGTAATTTTATACCCTGAGTTGACTGATATGGTTGATACAATGTTGAGCATCGCAAAGGAAGAGCTAACGCATTTTGAAATGGTTCATCAGAAAATAAAAGATCGGGGTTTTAAGCTTGGACTTGAACGCAAAGATGATTATGTGAATCAACTTTATAAATTTATGCGCAAGGGGTATCAGAGAAAAATAGTTTTAATTGACAGGTTGTTATTTGCTGCCATGGTGGAAGCAAGAAGCTGTGAGAGGTTCCGTATTTTATCAGAGCAGGTATCCGATGAAGACTTGAGGGATTTTTACAGGGACTTAATGGTAAGTGAAGCCAATCACTACACAACTTTCTTAGGCTTCGCGAGAAAGTATGGTCAGGGAACTGAAGATATCAATAGGCGTTGGCAACAGTGGTTAGATTACGAGGGAGAAGTCATCCGGAATTATAGTAAAAAAGAAACCATTCACGGTTAGTCTGATTCGATTTAGGTTTTGTCGGTATAAAATGCCAATTCGTAGTTGTTTATTGGTAAAATTGTTCTATTTTAGTTGAGCAATTTTGTTCTAGAATTAATAACGCCAAACATCCTCTCATGAATAAAGTTTACAATTTTAAATTAAGTACCTTAATATTATTTTGTGCATTTCTCCTTGGCACATCATTTTCGGAAGCAAACACAAATGGCACTGAACCTACTCCTTATATTTTCAAGGCTAATGCTTCTGCACAAACATTAAGTTGGACAAAGATCACAAATGCCGCAGTTATGGTGGTGGTAAATGATAACAACAAAGCAATTAAGCCGGTTAATTTTTCAGACTATATAGCAAACAGCGAATTCAGAAAAGGATCTAGTTTCGATGGCGCAACTGTGGCTTATAAAGGCAATGGCAATACTTTTGACCTTACAGGGCTTAATGCGGGTACTGACTATTTTGTGAATGTATATGAAACAAATTCAGCGGGAGAACTAAAAGACATAACTAATAAAGTATTTATTACAAAAAACAGTGATGATACAAATAATCAAAAAGTAACGCCTTCGCAAACGCCTGTTATTGCAGCACCGGTAGTTTGTCCTGCAGTAGGCGGTATTGTTTGTACCTTGAACGGAACCACAGGTTCGGGATATATTGCAGGAACTGCGCCTTGTAACACAGCAGGTTTTGCAGGTACCAATCCATGGGACGGAGGAAGTTGTACAGGGTATATTTCATTTTCATTTTCATCGCCTGTAAAAGTGGCTACTATAAAAATGATCGCAGTGAATTTAGGTGGCGAAAGAACCACTGTAACAGCAACGGGAGGTACAGGCGGTGCCCTTACGGTAAGCGGATTGAGTTGTATGTCAGCTATAGGTACAGTGTTAGGTCCTTACACCGGTGGTGGAAATTACGGTGACGTTGCAGCTACTATTACATCGGCAGGAACATATACTACAATAACCTGCACAAATACCGGATGTAATTCGGGCTGGGTTGCATCTTGTCCATCATTCTTATCTGTTCTTCCAATTGAATTAATCTCGTTCACCGGCGAATGTAGTTTGGCGAATGTAGTTGATCTTAAATGGAAAACAATCAGTGAAACTAATAATGACTTTTTCACCATCGAGCGCAGCAGTAATACGCACGACTGGACCATAGTTGGTCAGTTGGATGGAGCCGGCAATACCACACAGGTACGCGAATATTCTTTTACCGATAGACAACGTTTCAATGAAACAATGTATTACCGCATAAAACAAACCGATTTCAATAAGGAATTTGAATATTCTGATATTGTGGCCGTGCAAAATTGTAATTTAGGCGCAAATGTTTTGGAAACAGCGTCAATGTATCCTAGCCCGGCAAACAGCGAGTTTAAAGTTAGAATTGACGTTTCAGGCGTAATAATGGAAATTTATAATTCTTTAGGGATAAAGATTGCGTCCTATGAATTACAAGCGGGCGAGAATAAATTAGATATTAGTTCACTTGAGAATGGAACTTATTACACAAAACTTTCTGATAACGAAAAACACAGTAAAATGAACAAGCTGATGATCAGCCGTTAATTTTTTATTACCGTACTTTTTCCGTCTTCAATAATTTAATCTGTTCAATCAATTTATTTACCTCAATACTATCTGTTCCGTCAAACATGCCGCGTATTCTGCTTTGTTTGTCAATGAGTAAAAACAATTCACTGTGTAAAAATCCTTCAGGCGTTCCGTCATCTTCCAGTGCATTAACTAAATAATCGTTTTTAGCCAAATCGTAAATCGTTTTCTTATTACCTGTTAAAAGATGCCACTTGTTTTTAATCGCTTTGTATTTTCCTGCGTAAGTTAACAATACTTCTGCAGTATCGTGTAAAGGATTAACAGAGTGTGATAGAACAAGAAAATCGTTATCATTTTTAAATTCTTCTTGCAGTCGGCTGATCTGAGAACTCATCTGCGGGCAAATACTTTGGCAGGTAGCGAAGAAAAAATTCGCAACATAAATTTTATTGGCAGTGGTTGTTTCGTTAATAGTTTCTTTATATTGATTCGATAAGCTGAATTTACTTATTGTGTGATAAATTGTATCTGTTCCTTCAGGATTTGCAGGTTGCTTTGCTCCTAATACCGGCAATAGCAATGCGGGTTTTTCAGCGTGTTTATCTGAACAGGCGAAGCTGAAAGCCATCAATAAAGCAACGATGCAATTATTTTTTAGTCTTGATTTCATTTTCGTTTACCATTAAATTCTTTTCTTCTTTAATTCTTAAATGTTTGTATTCCTGTAGTAGTCTTTTGATTTCAGCCGTGTATCTGCCATCGTAATATCCACGGATATTTCTTTTTTTATCAATCAGAATAATAAAACTGAAATCAATGTAAATAGGTTTTTCTTTAAAGTAAGCAAAATTAATACTATCGAATTTTGAGTTTTTAAAATAGCATTGTTCTATATTTTTCAGGGTGATCTTAAGGCTGTCTTTCAGGTTAAATAATTTTTCAGTCAATGAATCCGGTTTAGGATAAATTAAAAGAAACGGGATTTTATCAATATCTTCTTTCTGATGGCTGGCATAATCTATTAACCCGTCAAGTCTGTAATTTTCCTTTAAATATTTTTCCTTTATAAAAGTAAGGGCAAGGATAGGGTAATTAACCGTATCGTATAATTTCTGTTCGATGGAAGTGGTACTGACAGTTTCAAGATTAATATTTCCAATTGAGTAAAATGATGTGTCGTTGCCGATTAAAAATTTTGGCCCGTAATGAGGCAGTTTACGTGAATTAATTGTGCCTGTTTCCAGAATCAGCCAAAAAGCTGACGGAAATAGAACAATTAGAAGAAGTAACCATTTTTTGTTTTTGAACATGATGGTGCAAATGTACTAAAGAGTACTGCAATAAAAAACCGCCGCAGGCATATTACCGGCGGCGGTTTCAAGTAAAAGATAGATTTATTGTATAACCAGTTTTTTGACCACTGAATTTTTGCCTAAAGTGGTTTTAACATAATAAACTCCTGTTTGAAGGGTGCTAACGTCAACTGCTGTATTAATATCGTTGTCGTTGCCAAGTTCAATTGTTTTAATATTTTGACCTAGATTATTAATGATTTCTAATGACAGTTTTTCGTTTTTCTCATTTGTAAACATAACATGAAAAATACCATTGGCAGGATTAGGGTAAATTGATAAGGTATTATCTAAAGTATATTCGTTTATGCCTGAAAACACATCGTTATTAACAGTTATTGCAGCTGTATTAGTCACAGTTGGGGTACTTGTTGCACCGAGTTTAAAGGTGGTTTTAGAATATGAAACCGAAAGAACCGGGAATTTTTGTGAGCTGTGGTAATAATCGTAATTTGTAGTACTCATTGTCATCGTAGCAGTGACAGTCAGGATATTTACGCTTCCTGTTCCGTTTAAATTTGATGTTAATTGTAAACAATTATTAAGTGTAATGCCATTTGGTAATTGTAATGTGCCAGTTCCTGAAGCATTAACATTTTGAGTACCGCTAAAAGGGCCTGTAGAGGGAATAATAACCACCACTTTAATTGATCCTGCAAATGGATCGGAATTACTATAACTACTTGTTACAGGCCAAATAGCTGAAATTGCAGTATTAGTAAATGAAAGTGAAAGAGAAGAAGCAGGCACTGTTCCCATAAATTCAAATTGTGTAGGTGTTGATTTAAAAAATGAGCTTACTGTTCCGTCCGTTCTGGCAATTGTAGAAGTGTTAAAGGTACTTGATGCAGTATATCCCGGTACACTTGAAGGGGTTGTATAAGTACTTGTAACTGCAGGTACGGTGTTGGAAGTTAAAGAGGTGAAATTCCATAATTGATTAGATCCTGTACTGTTAATTAGTGCAGCAGTAGAATCGAAACCTTTCCGTCTTTCTGAATCACCAACAATTGGTTCATTGGCGGCAGCTGTTAATGAATACTGAGCTTTTAAAACTCCGGTTATTGATATTAGGGCAAATAATAAAGTGTAAATTTTTTTCATACGCATGGTTTAAAGTTTAAACAAAAATAGAAATATTTTCGACTTATTATAGAGGAAAATGAAGCAATAACGATTTAGAAATACTGTTAAATACCTGCTTTTTCTTTATGGAGAATATGTTGATTTATCTTATTCATCATCACTATTGTTATCAACATGCTGGCTACCACTAAGTAACCTAAAACATCGTAATTTTCAATCGCCTTGCCTTCTGTTTGTATAACAATTAATCCGGCAACAGCTGAAGCAATACCTCCGGAAATTTGTTGTATTGATGAATTCACACTCATAAATGCTCCCCGGTCTTCCGGTTCAGGTACAGCTGTCATTAAGGCCTGTGCAGGCACAATTCTGGTTAATACTCCTGCAAATAATAAAATGTTCAGAAGTAGCACCAGCCAAAATGGTGTAGCACTTAAATTGCAATAAATTAAAACAATTGTCATTGTAAGTATAGAGCCGGCAAAAAACACCTTCATCTTACCTAATTTATCACTCAATTTTCCTGCAATTGGTCCCACCATCATTGAGAAAATTCCTGTGCACATGTATAGCATTGGTAAATCTGTTAGTTTCAATCCCAAATTGTTTACACTAAAAGCACTTGCAAAAGGCATCAGCATAAAACCACCTGTAGCTAATAAAACAGTTGCTCCAAATGCTTTTATATATCCTGTATTCCTGAATATTTTTATTAGATGTTGAAATGGACTTTTGTCGAATTTAATTTTCAAATGTTCGTTTACAGGTTTCAATTTAATTACAATTACCAATCCAATTAATAAACTTAATCCAACAATCATGAAGAAAGGCGAATGCCAGCCTGCATTGTTGGCCAGGTACAAACCTATTGGTATGCCTAAAACCTGACTAGCTGCAAATGACATTTGTACAAATCCCATCACGCGTCCGCGCTGTTGCAAGCTGAAGATGTCAGAAATTATCGCGAAAGAAATAGATGCAATTACACCGCCAAACAAACCGGTTACAATTCTAGCCATTAATAGAAACTCATAGTTAGGAGCTATAGCACAAAGAAATGTGCCTATGATAAAACCACAATAAAAAAACAATAATAATTTTTTTCTATCAAATTTATCGGCAAAACCCGCAGTTAATAATCCCGCAGCTCCGGCGCTAAATGCATAAGCTGAAACTACCAGGCCAAATTGACCGGTATTGATGTTGAGTTCTTCTAGCAATTGGGCTCCTAAGGGAGAGAGTACCATAAAATCTAATACAACTGTAAATTGTAAAATAGCAATGATCGCTACAATAAATTTCTGATATGGGGTGAAAGATTCCCCTTTTGTGGTTTTTGTCATTGCCAGGAATAAATGTACAAACGAAAGATGGAATAATTTTTTTTCCGCGAAATAAATTCAAGAAGTTATCAGAGAAAATTAGTTAGGATATTTTTTTGGTTTTGTAATATCTTAACATTTCGGGGTATCCCATTTTCATTTTTAAACCATTAATGCTTTGGGCAATTCGTTTTACTCTGGTTTCTGTTGTTTTTGCGCTATCAATCCATTTCGAAAAATAATTTCTGTGAGATGTTGAGAGGCTGTCGAAAAAAACCTTGGCAGTTTTTTCATCCGCCAAGCAATCTAAAAAATCTTCTGCAAGCTGGAAAGGTTTTGTGTCCTCTGTTATCTGAACGAATACTTTATCACCTATCTGTTTTTTTATTCCTTTTCTCAAATTGGCGTTTAAAGGCATTATGAAATTTCCATCACCCATTGGCAACAAACTTACCGACTCGATTTTGTAATTATCGAGTTGTCCTTTTACTCTAAAAGATTTTTTATTTGCCGCTTTAATTTTTTCTACTGTTTCAGAATCTATCGTGAGGTACGTCCAACCGGTTTTTTCTCCTTTTCTCCCAAATTTTTCTATCACTGCAGTAAACTTTATCATGAATGAAATCGAATCGGTTAATTGATGAATAGCTACTAAAATAGTGATTTAAGCGAGAAACGGCATAACTAAATGGATTTAAGAGCAAATTAATACTCATAATGAAAAATAAATCAAAATTATTGTGTGAACACATGCTAAATGGTTTACATTTGATAAGTTATCATTATAATTAATAGAATTCAAAATGGCTAATATGGGATTTATCAGAACTGTTTTTTCCGCAGCTACTTTGCTGGGTTTTGTTTCTATTAGTAATGGTCAGGTTCGTGCAGATGGTTCTCCTGTAAAAGAAGAAGTATCCGGAGAACATGTAGGTGCAATTTATAAAACTATGAATACAGTAGTTTGTCCGCCTATTGCAGGAGTTACCTGTACACTAAACGGGCCAAGCAGTTCAACCTATTTGGGAGCGCCCGCGGGTTGTAATGCAGGTTCTTTCACAGGTTCAAATCCTTGGGATGGTGGTAGTATTTCTGGATTTGTTTCTTGGGCTTTTTCTTCTCCAATTTCGAAGGTAACTTTAAAATCCGGTTCTGTAAATACTAATGATTACGCAACAATAAGTACTTCTGGTGGTTCAGGAGGTACAATATCTATTAATGGTTTAGTTTGTTTGAGCAGTTTAGTGGGCTTGAAAATTGGTGTTTTCACCGGGTCTTGTTGTGGTGATGTGGCTTGGAATGTGAATTCAACCGGAACTTTTACTTTCGTGAATGCAGCCAATACGGGAGGTGCATCAGGTTGGATTGCTGAATGCCCGTCATTCATCACCGCCGTGTTGCCAATTGAATTATTGTCGTTTGATGGCGAATGTAATAATGGAAACACTGTAAATCTGAAATGGAAGACTATTTCAGAAAACGAGAATGATTTCTTTACTCTTGAACGGAGCAAAGATGCGCAATCATGGGAAATTGTAGCTAAAGTGAAGGCTGCAGGCAATTCAACTCAAATACTGGATTACAATTTCGAGGACAAACAACCACTTAGAGGTTTATCATATTACCGCCTTAAACAAACTGATTTCAACGGTAAGTTTGAGTATTCTCCGTATGCAAGCGTTGAAAATTGTATGACCATGGAGTTGGATTTTTATCCTAATCCTGCAGGAAACGAGCTTACCATAAATGGAATTACCAACGAAGGCACAGTAGTTGAAGTTTATAATCTGATTGGTTTACGCTTGGCTTCAATTTCTCTGTCGTTAGGAGAGAATAAACTTGATTTGTCTCAATTCGAGAATGGATCTTATTTCTTTAAAGTAATAGATAACGATTCTGATTCCAGAGTACAGCGTGTACTTATTAACAATTAAGCTTTTCCGGTGAATGGTGGCAAGAATTTTGGTCAAGTGAAAATCATCCAGCAAGAAGAAAGTATAAAGAGTTTGAAAAAGAATATTTTTCAGAGAACTTGACATTACATTTTTAATTTCAGTAACTAGAACCTTCTCCTTTCCAAAGGGATAATTTTGTTTTGAAATTCCAATGTTTTTAATTCCGTTTTTTCTTCAACCTTAAATTTAAAGTTTCCAAATATTATTTCTTCTGTAAAAAGATTGTTTTTAGTATAAAGTCTATTCTTCAGAACGTCCAAGGTCTTAACACTATTTTTGTTAATCTCACCATATTGATAATTAAAAAAAGTAATACTTACTTTTCCGTTTACTTTTTCATTGATATCGCATAGGTTTAAAAATAAAATCACAAAAACACTGTTTTCTGACATTTTAATTGTTAGAAGTACTCCGTTTTTTGAAAATTTCGTTTCAGAATCCACCATGAAAATTGACTTTTCATCTGAATAAATATCATGAAAGGAATTATTGTATATTTTATATTTTAATATATTCATATCCATATTTAGACTCATATACTCTATCCTATTTACTTTGCTTTTAAAATCTTCATTAATGAATGTCCAGTCATCGAGATTTTTTATGTTGGTGCTCTTGCTGTTTTGTTTAGAGTTATTACCTTTTCCTAATATCGCTTCAGGTTTAGGCAAATTATTTTGCGATAAGGTATTAAGGGTAATCGTAAGAATGGTAATTAATAGTAACTTCTTCATTTTGTTTCAATTAAATTTATTTCTGCTTTGTCAGGAAAAATCATTTTCAAATAATTTATTCTATTTTCCACTAGAAATACGCAACGTTAAAAAACAGCACAAAGCTAAATAAGTAATATGTTTTCGTCATAATTAGGTAGTTACTTAGTATAATACATTATTTTTATTACGTTACACATTAGCTTACATCCTGAATTTTTTGCCATTCTGAATATAGGAGGTCTCTTCCCGATTTAATTACAGCTTCGTTACATGAAGAAAAATTCAAATTTTTAAATTCTTTTTCCGTGCCTTTACTTTCATATAAATGAAGGTCAAGAACCGTTAATAATTCGCTAATAGCTTCTAATAAATTATTGTGCGTTTCTATTTTAGGATTTAAAAGCAAAGTTAGCTTAACCCTAGTGCGTGTGACTTTTTCATGAAGCTCAATCTGTCTAGTTCTGTCAAAATATGCTTCTTGAAATTCTGCATTAAGAATTTTAGAATGTGTAGAAAAATCCGTCAAGGTATCTCTAACTAGGTTAATCCATTGTTGCCTGTTTTGCGTTTTTAAGGTCGCATTAAAACCGTGCGAGGCTAGTTTTTGTGAATTGCTTATCTGTTGAAGCGCAATTTCCTTTGTGCTTTCTATTTGCAGATTAGCAATTTGTGTGGATGTTTCAACTTGGTCCTTAATATTTCTAATAGCTGTATTCTTATTAATTCTAGCTATAATATAATTTGCAATTACTGTCAAGACACCAACAAATATTGCTGCTATCCATGGCATATTATTAGATCCATTTTCTTTACTTAAATGTTGTGAAAATTGAACTTTTAGTGTATCAATTATTGTTTTAGTTTTTAAAGTATCAAATACAATATTTATGTTTGACGTTGTATTTGTTTTAGGTGTTAATTGAACATTTGATTGAATATGACTAGCAGTGCCTAAAAAAAAGGCGAATAAAAATACTACTAAAGGTGTGATTCTAATTCCCATTTAATAATGCACTTATTTTCTCTTATATTCTAAGTTATATCCTAATGAGTCTACCCCAGTAATTAAATCGCTTCCTTGAATCGTCAGTTCTTCCTTAGCATGTAATTTGCGGTCCAATCTTACTTTTGAGAAAGTAATTTTTCTGCTCTTATAATCTATATGCACATCCTGAATGAAAAAAGCATGGTTTCCGTTAGAAAAATATTTATTAGTATCTCTGAATATTACGTTCTCAGAATTAGATTTTCCCTCCTTGGTATAAGTTAAAATCCATTCACCAGAAAAAACAGCTCCAATATTCAAGTTGGATTTTCCGGTAAGTAATTTTTCAAACTTATCATCAGTAGTCCTATTTTGCCATTTATCAAACAGATTAGGATGATTTTTATCTGTCCATGATTTAAAAGCGAACAGTTCATCTTGTTGTTTTTTGATTCTCACCATTTCTTGTTTTGTTTTTTCTAACTCTGTGATGAATCTAGAATTGTCGTCTTTATACATTTCTAATTCCTTATTTTTGTCAAAAATTGCTTTTTCCTTTTCAGTGTTTTGATTTAAGTATTTTGCAAGTTCCTTTCTTTCTTCATCAATAGTTTTATTGAACAATTCTTCAGTTCTTTTTAATTTCAAAGCTGCATCTTCTTCTTTTCTTCGTAAATCAAAAACTAGTTCCTGAAGATTCTTTCGTCTTTCATCAAGTTCATTATAATCATCCTCCGTTTTCAATTTATTTCTATCTATAGCCCAATATAACCAAGTTCTCACCCATTTACTATACACTAAACTAATTCCCTCAGAGAAAAAACTAGCTATAAAATAAATTGCTATTGATGCAAATGTCCAGCATAAAGGAATCCAAAGTAGAACATCATAATCATGAACTATTAGGTATGCTTTTAAATAAGATACTCTCTTAATGTATGAAAAGTCTGAATTAAAAGTTAATAGCGCATATACAAATTCCCAATTATGTATTGACCAAACAACAATAAATGACAAAAGAAACGGGCTTTTCAACCTTTCTTTTAATCCTTCATATATTTCTTGTAATTTTTCTTTCATCTTAAGTAAATATATGGAATTGCTATTAAGATGACAAGACAATTATTTTCAATTTAAATTAAAAAAAATGGAAAAAGTGATTATCCTTCAAGGTGTATCTATTGATGAGTTTATGTCTCAAATCGAAAAGATAATAGAGAAAAAACTAAGTGAAAAATCAGAGGAACTATACCCGAAAAAATCAAAGTATTTAACTAGAAAAGAAGTAAGCGAATTTTTTGGAGTTAGCCTAGTTACAGTACATGATTGGACACTAAAGGGCAACCTGATTTCATACCGGATTGGTAAGAGAATTTTCTTTAAATCTGATGAAGTAGAGAAGGCTTTAATCAAGCGAAAATTAAAGTGGTAATACGTGTTTTTACGTGTTGTACCCGACCTGAAATAAAAAAGCGTTTCAGATGTTGGAAAGGCTTGATTTTCAGTCTGTCGGGGTGGCCAGACTCGAATACAGACGAAAGCTTTAGCTTTGTCTGTATCGAGACATTCCTGAAAAGGAATCGTCTCGACTCACGGCCTGCTATATTTTTCAATAAATTGAATAATTCTGTTTTTATTTAAGTTTTTGAGTTTTTTCTCAAGTTCTATGGCTTGATTACGGTCTGGTTTTTCAATCAGCAATTTTACCTCCCATGGAATATAAGGTGAGGTTGATTTTTCATAGCCGGAATTATGTCTTTTCAAGCGTTCTTCGAAGTTTTTGGTTTGCCCAATATAGTACCTGTCATGAGCCTCCGAATAGATTATGTAAACAAAAAACATTTTAAATAAAAAAAGTCTTCCGTAAAAACGAAAGACTTTTAGTCGGGGTGGCCAGACTGTCTCGTCCTAAAATAGGTTGACACTTAAATGTCAACTAAAAATGATAACAGAAACATTAAAAGAGAGTATTATTGCGGAAAAATTAACTACTAAAATTAGTTACCGTAAATTAGGAGCAA
>Ga0154020_10000904_pt1 | contig 36524 bp, 28 predicted proteins | sample Klosneuvirus_201_FD_109709 | JGI IMG/M metagenome (GOLD analysis project Ga0154020, IMG submission 109709) | Active sludge microbial communities from wastewater, Klosterneuburg, Austria - Klosneuvirus_20160825_MG | ecosystem: Engineered > WWTP > Aerobic digester > Activated sludge | place...
AATGAAAAGGAGAAAAATCAGTCTCTTACTCTAGAAGAAAAGAAAGAGATTGTGGAGTTAGTCAAAAATAAGTCAAATCGTGAGGCTAAGATAGAATTAGCCAATAAAGATCCTCAAATTGCTTTACCAACGGAAAAAGAAAAACCTCTGGCTTTGAATCACACGCAATTACAGATTACAGTTGATGCAGAGACGATGGAGATTTTAAGTGAAGTAAAGCATCTGCTGAGTCACACCATTCCAGATGGAAACTTAAAAGAGATATTAAAGTATATGCTTCAGTTGACGGCACAGACCTTTAAGAAACGCAAAGGACAAGATATCAAAGTGAAGGCTATAAAAAGTGAAATTAACCAAGATCAGAAAAAAAAAGAATTATTAAATCCTTTTTGCAATTTTAAACAGAGCAAGGAAATAGGAGAACCAAATCGTTCATCTGAAGCTATGCAAGGCAATGAAATAAGAACTACAAATATTACTTATGAAGTTGTGCGTGATAAGAAAAAAGAAACTTCAAATAATTCTTATAAATCTATTAAAAATATGAACATAGAAGATCAAACCTTTGTTGCTTCAAAACTAAATCTCGAAAATTGTAAAGTTAAAGCAAGTTCTCTGACAGATGGCGGCACCGACGTAAAAGTAAAAACCAATTGTAAGACTAAACTTGACCCTGACGTTTCTCAAATAAATCAGCAAACACTCTTTTTATCTCAAGCCATTAAAGGCAACCGATATATCCCTCAAGATACTAAGCGTAAAGTGTTTCAACGATCAGGAGGATGTTGTGAGTTTATTGGGGAAAATGGAAAACGATGTCAGAGCAAACATCAACTAGAGTGGGACCATGTTATTCCTTGGAGTCAAGGCGGTGGTAATGATGAAAAATCGCTTCGCGTTTATTGTCGAACCCACAATCAATTTCGCACAAAAGAGACCCATGGGTTCTGGTATAGAGAGAAGAATCTTGTTGGATGATTCCTTTTTTGGGGAGGGTTATAATTTTTATATTCCACAAGATATCATAAGAAGTCCTTTTGTTTACATCGAAGAATAGATGAGATATTGAATCGAGCTTACGGAATGAGAAATTTTAATAATTTTAGAATCCGAGTAAAAGCCTATGCAGGCTAACCAAAGTTTGACTGCCCCAGTCTTTGGCGTAGAGCCAATTAGATCAATTCAGAAGGCCTTGGCTCGAATAAAAGCATTGCCAGCGCATTGATGGAAGAAAATAAGTTAGTGATGGTCTTAAGTTCGGATATTGGAAAGTTTGGTGATCACGGCAAGGATTGAACTTGCGACCCCCAGTTTAGGAAACTAGTGCTCTATCCAACTGAGCTACGTGATCATGGGTTGGTTTAAAATACTATTGCACTATTCAAATAGTCAAATATTCAAATAGTCAATTACGAATCAGAATCGTAAAGTGAATTGTTTAAGGAGCTCCCGATTCGCTGAATAGCATCATTATTTCGATCTTTTTAATGGCTTCACCATGGATTGCTAAAACACAGATACTTAAACTTAACTAAAATAATTAAAATTGACATAAATAATAGTCTCAAAATGAGTCAATTTTGATGGAATAATAAACCAAAGTCAGCGCGGAGAAAATGAGCGACTGATTGAATTCAAATATTTATAAGTTTCGTTTAAGTTTTATTTATTTTCCGACCAAAGTCCTAAATATCTTCAGCAAGTTTCCGATAGTAATATACAGACCCTAAATGTAGTTCCATTTCATAAAGGAGAGTCTATGGACTTTAAATTTTGTTTCAATCAAATACCTCATTCTGATTTTATTATTAATGCTGTACAGACTAAAATTGGGCGCTCAATGGATCTGATTTTTGGCAGCACCAATGCAAAGGTAACTGTTGAAAAAAAGGGTTATGAATTTAGTATTGGAATTTCGATTAATGGTCGAGGAGGGATTTGCTATAAGGCTTCAGCCAAATCTGAAAATCTCTATGCTGCCATTGACTTACTTCAAGACAAATTAGAAAAACAAATCAAAAAACAAAGAAAAAAATTACAGAACCATAAAAGACCTGCCCTTTCCAAGGCTGGTCGTATTAACCTATTGGATGAAGGTTTAGGCACAGATTTTAGCTCCTACAAGAAAAAGAGCGTCAAAAAAATAGCTGCAGCATAAAAGCTCAATAAAATTATTCAAAGGACGTGCCCAGCAAGTTTAACCTCAATTTAGATAAAAAAACGATCAAAATTGACAGTGTTTGTGTATCGAGTTGGGCTATCACTCATTCAGAGATGCGTAGGCTATTCCATTAAGATTAAGAACAGCGACTTCAAACTAAAAAAGTGGCTGTTTCTTTAAGATCAATTTAATATAATATTACAAGTATCCAATTTTTATACTAATTCTTTCGAATAATTGCGTTATATTTTCAACGATTCGTTTTGACCCTTACCATGCAATTTGATAACACTTTTGGAACACTTAATGGAGTTCAATAGAAATACTTTTGTAAACGCCATTACAGACTTGGTTCAATTTTGATTTTTACAACAGGAAATATGAGAGGTTGACGATGCAAAACTATTTATTTACAAGTGAATCCGTATCAGAGGGGCATCCAGATAAAATGGCTGATCAAATCAGTGATGCAGTACTTGATGCCATTTTAGCTCAGGATCCAAAGGGAAGAGTGGCTTGTGAGACTCTTCTTACAACAGGATTAGTCGTCGTTGCTGGAGAAATAACAACCAGTGCTAAAATTAATATATCTGAAATTACTCGAGAAACAATAAAAGGGATTGGTTACGATCATACAGATAAGGGTTTTGATTATAAAACCTGTGGAGTGATGGTTGCTGTTGGACAACAAAGCCCTGATATTGCTATGGGAGTAAACACTTCAGCAAGCCATGAACAAGGAGCCGGTGATCAGGGACTGATGTTTGGTTATGCTGTGAATGAAACTCCAGAGTATATGCCTTTAAGTCTATCATTATCCCATAAATTGCTTATTGATTTGGCAGCCTTAAGAAAAAGTGGCAAGTTAAATTGGTTGTGCCCTGATAGTAAGTCTCAGGTTACAGTTCAGTATGAAAATGGAAAACCAAAAAGAATTGATACGATTGTGATCTCAACACAACATTCTGAAGCAGTATCTCAAAGTAAAATTGAAGAATCAATCCGAGAAGAATTGATTAATAAAGCGATTTTACCTCAGTGGGTGGATAACAAAACAAAAATTATGGTAAACCCTACAGGACGATTTGTGGTTGGTGGTCCTATGGGGGATGCGGGATTAACAGGGCGCAAAATTATCGTTGATACGTACGGCGGGCATGGAGCTCACGGTGGTGGAGCATTTTCTGGAAAGGATCCATCCAAAGTGGATCGATCCGCGGCCTATGCGTGCCGACACGTGGCTAAGAATATTGTAGCAGCCGGATTAGCTGAAAAATGTTTAGTTCAGGTGGCCTACGCCATTGGAGTGGCAGAACCAGTCAGTATCAATGTGAACGATTACGGAACGAGTAAAGTGGGTGCTGAAGTTCTTGAAAAGTCAGTACGAAAAATTTGGAATCTTAAGCCGGCATCAATTATTAAAGATTTGGATCTTCTTCGACCCATTTATAAAACAACAGCCAGCTATGGGCATTTTGGACGTGAGATTTTTCCATGGGAAAAACTGAATAAAGTTGATGAGTTAATATCAGTCGTTCAAACTATGAAACAACTTTAGTTTAAAGAGAATTCAAACTTTTTCTTTAAAGAGTTTTACTAGACTTGAATCACACACAGTAAGGAAGTGCTCGTGGATCCCAAACGGATACGGAATTTTTCAATTATTGCCCATATTGATCATGGTAAGTCGACCTTGGCAGATGCACTTTTAAATGTCACAGGAGCCCTCTCTCAACGTGAATCAAAAGCTCAATTTCTTGATAATATGGAATTGGAGCGAGAGCGTGGAATCACTATTAAAGCTCAAACAGTGTGTCTTAAATGGAAAGCGGAGGATGGTGAAGACTATCAAATTAATTTAATTGATACTCCCGGACATGTGGATTTTAGTTATGAAGTTTCTAGAAGTTTGGCAGCTTGTGAAGGCGCCATTCTGGTGGTAGATGCAGCTCAAGGGGTTGAAGCGCAAACCTTAGCTAATGTCTATTTAGCCATGGAAAACAACCTCGAAATAATTCCTGTATTAAATAAAATTGATTTACCTTCTGCGGATCCTGAAGGAGTGCAAAAACAAATTGAAGATTCCATTGGACTGGATTGCACGGGTATAATTAAAGCAAGTGCCAAAGAAATGGTTGGAATTGCCGATATTCTTAATGCCGTTGTTAAACGAGTTCCGCCGCCCAAAGCCGATCGCACATTACCACTGCGAGCCTTGATTTTCGATTCTTGGTTTGATGCTTATCAGGGCGTCGTCGTTTTGGTGAGAATGATGGATGGGGCCGTTAAAGTGGGTGAGAAAATCCGTTTTATGGCCACAGGTAAGGATTATGAAGTATTAAAAATTGGAAAGTTTGAACCCTTCTCTTTGTTTCGGCAGGAGCTAGAAGCTGGTGAAGTTGGTTTTATAATTTGTGGAATCAAAGACATTCGAGACGTCAAAGTGGGTGACACGGTTACAACAGTAAAACGACCTGCTTCAGAGCCTTTAGCTGGATTTAAAAAAGTACAACCAATGGTTTACTCTGGAATTTTCCCAATACAAACACCCGATTTTGAAAACCTCAAGGACGCACTGGAAAAACTTGTCCTAAACGATTCCAGTTTGGTTTATGAGACAGAAAAATCAGATGCATTAGGTTTTGGATTTCGTTGTGGATTTTTAGGGCTGCTGCATATGGAAATTGTGCAAGAGCGATTGGAGCGAGAATTTAATCTGAACCTGATCACAACGGCTCCAACAGTGGTATATCGTGTTTTTTTAAATGATGGCACAGTAAAGGAATTAGAAAATCCTTCACAGTTGCCCGATGAAACTAAAATCGCCAAAATTGAAGAACCTATGGTAAAAGTGACGATTCATACGCCAACAGATTTCTTAGGCTCTCTCATCAAGCTTTGTGAAGACCGTCGAGGCACTCAGTTAAAAATGGATTATCTTACTGCAAAGAAAATTATCCTTGAATATCGTTTACCAATGAATGAAGTGGTCATGGATTTTTATGATCGTCTTAAATCGATTTCAAAAGGTTATGCCTCTTTAGAGTACGAAGTGATAGGTTACGAAGAATCTGATTTGGTGAAGTTAGATATTTTGATTAATGGTGAAGCTGTGGATGCACTTTCTTTTATTGTGCACCGCTCAAAATCTCAAGTCCGAGGTCGCTTACTTTGTGAAAAGATGAAAGAATTGATTCCGAGGCAACAATATCAAGTGGCCATTCAGGCGGCCATTGGAGCAAAAATTGTAGCAAGAGAAACTCAGGGAGCTCTTCGAAAAGATGTGACAGCCAAATGTTATGGTGGTGATATCAGTCGTAAGAGAAAACTCCTTGAGCGACAAAAAGAGGGAAAGAAACGCATGAAGCAAATCGGCAGCGTTGATGTCCCGCAAGAGGCGTTTTTAGCAGTGCTTAGGGTGGAGGAATAAAAATGAGTCAAGATCAACAACAGGGTGAATCTAAAGATAAGAAATCGAATTCATCTGAACCCATTAATAAGTGGGATTATAAATCAAAATATTTTTGGGTTGAAGGTGCGGGCTCAGTATTTTTGGCTATTGTAGGTGCACTTACAATTCGTTGGGCTTTGCTAGAAGCCTATGTCATTCCAAGTGGAAGCATGTTGCCCTCACTCCTTATAAATGATCATATTTTTGTTAATAAAATGGTTTATGGTTTGCGAGTTCCATTTAGCGAGAAGTGGTTGGTGCAATTTAAAATGCCTAAGAAGGGTGAAGTTATTGTTTTTAAATACCCTCGAGATATGAGTACTTTTTTTATTAAAAGGGTCGTTGGTGAGCCGGGAGATAAAATCCGTGTTGAAAATGGCACTCTTTACGTAAATGATATACCAATGGATAAAAAAGTAGTCCCTCCACCAAATGATTTTGATTGGTTGAGAGACGAGGATTTTCAAAGAGATGGAAATTCTTTTGATCATAAAGATAACTATGTTCATTTTATTGAAACTCTGCCAGGCAATATAGAACACAATGTTTTGTTAAAACGAGGTGAGGCCTTGATGGACTCTTATGGACCAATAACAGTTCCGGCCAATAGTTTATTTGTAATGGGTGATAACCGTAATAACTCTCTTGACTCTAGGTATTGGGGTTTTGTTCCCATGGAAAATATTCTCGGACGAGCCGGATTTGTTTGGTTGTCGTGTGAAGAAACCTTTGTTCCATCAAATTATATTGGTGCCTTGAGCTTTTTGGATAAAATGGTTTGTAATCCTTTGACCATTCGATGGAGACGATTCTTCCATTCAGTCCACTAAACAAAATTGCTGGAATAGCGATGTCAGAGAAAAAACTTAAGAGCAAAAAATCAACTTGGACGCGAGCAATTTTGACTTTCTTTGCGCCGCTAGTGTTGGTTTTTGGATTTCGTTGGGCGCTCTATGAGCCCTATGTCATCCCGAGTGGAAGCATGATACCAACTCTCTTAATTCATGATCATATCTTTGTGAATAAATGGGCCTACGGACTTCGAATTCCCTTTACAGAAAGATGGTTATTAAATTGGGTTAAACCCAAACCTGGGGAAGTGGTTGTTTTTAGATATCCCGGTGATCGAGAAACTTTTTTTGTAAAAAGAATTGTGGCGGTTGAAGGTGAAACCATTGAAGTTCAAGCCGGTCAACTCATTCGCAATGGAGAGCGAGTTGAGCGATGGCCCGAAAATGAAATGAAGATTCCAGATGAAGATGGTTCTGACTTTGAATACTTCAAAGAAAATCTTGAATCCCACCCATTTATCAGTCGCTCTTATCGCTCAGAAGAAAGTCGCAGAGATGGTGAAAAAGTAAAAGTTCCTGCAGGACATTTTTTTGTTGTGGGTGACAATAGAGATGAATCCCATGATTCTAGAGCTTGGGGGTTTGTACCAGTGAACAATTTGATTGGTCGAGCTGGAGTCATTTGGTTAAGTTGTAATAGCACCTTGCCTTCAGCCCCCTTTATTTGTGATCCCACTACCATTCGTTGGCAAAGGCTTTTTAGTTCGGTTAAGTGAATATTGAGGACGAATAATATGGATACAAAGATCAAAAATAATAGCCAATGGGCTTATCAACCCTCTCAGCGAGAACGTTGGCGCAATTTTTTTGAAATCATTTTTTTAGTTATTCTCTTAGCCGTATTTATTCGTACTTTCTTTTTAGGAGTTTATAGAATTTCTACGGGTAATATGTCTCCGACTCTTATTATCGGAGACTTTATTTGGGTTTCTAAAACTTCTTATGGGTTTAAAATTCCTTTTTCACATAAGAAAATTTTCGAAAAACTACCAGATAAAGGTGATATGGTATTGGCGCATTTTTTTACTCAACAACATTCAGCAAGAAAAATCATGAGGGTTGTTGGTCATCCAGGAGATCATGTCGAGTTGAAGAATCAACAGTTATGGGTTAACGAACAAGTTTCATCAACTTTGGCAAAAAATAGCCTGATTAGTCCTCAAATAAAGATGCCGCCCTTGGTTGTTCCACCAGGAGAAGTTTTATTAATGGTAGATAATGCATCAGTTGAGAGTATAAATTCCTATGACAACCAAAAAATAGAAAATATAGAAATGGATAATTATTGGAATTTAGTTTCTCTTGAGCAAGTTGAAGCACAAGTTAAAGGTATTTGGTTTTCACTTGATTGGTCTCATTCTAATTCCAATACAAATTCCAATTCCAATGAAAATGCTCATTTACGTTGGGAACGAGTTGGATTAAAATTTTAAAAGAAAATAGAGACAGAGTAAACACTTTTTATTGGGTATTAATGTAAATTTTATTTAACTAGTCGGTGTCGCAAAATTAAAAAATACTTCGTTGGTATCCTCAACCCATCCCTTCAACTTCTAGGAGAGTCCCTTTTGCGAAAGGATACCCAAAGAAGCCTACGAGTTTCATCAGCGCTTCGTTTGAATCATTGTTGAGACCACTCTAATATGCTGGTGACAGAAGACCTTTGAAAAATAAAATGAGGTCGTTCCGTTCAATTATTTTTGATTTAATTTTAAAAATAATTCAGTTTTTGCTGGTGCAACAAAGAGTAACTGAATCTTTGATCTAAACGAAGGTAAGGATTTAGCAAGATCAAATAAATCCTTCCAGGGTTTGAGGTTAATAAGAATAGGATTCTTCGACCGAAGGGGATGTACTAAGCCATAGTCAGGCTCTTTAGTTTCTGGGGTAAATGTGCTAAATAGTTTATCCCATATTATTAAGATGCCACCAAAATTTTTGTCAAGATACTCTTCGTTTCGACCATGATGAACGCGATGATGCGAGGGAGTGTTTAGAATGCGTTCTAAGATACCAACTCTCTGTACAAACTCAGTATGGATCAAATATTGATAGACCAGCACCACTTGATGACCAAGCAAAACTTGAGGGGCAGAAAAGCCCAACAAAAAAATAGGCACAAAGAAAAACCAATTCAGATAAGAACCGAGCCACGGCAATCTTAGAGACGTGGATAAATTAAATTCTTCAGAACTATGGTGAACAGAATGCTGACACCATAAAAAGTTGAGTTGATGTTCAAAACGGTGTTTCCAGTAATAGCTGAAATCGGCAAGTAAAACTGAGAGGGCGAAGACCCAACCGGAGGACGGCAGCTTCCAGGGAATCAATTTAGAAATATAATTAAAAATATAAAACTGCAGCGCGAGTCCTCCTGCAAAAAAGAGATATCGCCAGATCACGAAAATGGTCACATTCGACAAAGTTTCATATAGAGACATTCGGTGAGGAGTTTTTTTGATTTTGTGCATCCACCATGATATTAGTACTAGAGATAGAGCGATCAAAGGAGCCCAAGTTTCAATACTAGAAATATTTGACTGCATTATTTTTTCTCAAGGTAATCGTACAATTTGTATAGTCGATTAAGGCAGGTTAAAAAAGATCCCACTATCACAAGGACTAGCATCACACTCATGGAATAGCCTGCAGACCAAAGTGAGAAGGATTCAGCGACCGCCCCCACGCAACCTAGTGTCACAAGAAACATGCGATGCTGTTTTGCCATTGGTCCGGAGAAATCATGTCTACCGGTCATTGCGGCGCCAAGTGTCCGTACATAAGCAGTAAGTACAGCTAGCAGCGCAGCGGTCCAACCTAAATAAATCATTTCCAATGATAAGGTTCGAGCGGCACAACCAGCTCCGATTAAAATTACGACATCTGAAATGCGATCGGGAACATCATTGAAAAGTTCGCCCGAAGCTGTCTGAAGTTTACCCTCTACTGCCATCAGGCCATCGACCAAATTACAAACCAGACGTGCTTGGATACCGATAATTGCTAGGCTATAAAGAAAAATTTGCAATTTTCTTTCGGCTTGAAAGGAAAAAGCCAATGCGAGTCCAGCAAGCATGGCAAAGATTGCGCTGGCAATTGAAATATGATTTGGTCTCAATCCAGCTTTGATTAGAAGTTTCGCCAATTGTTGAAATACGGTGATTTTTCTAGCAGCAACTTTTCTTCGGTTCGTCATTGTTCCTCAATTTGTAATGCAATTATTGTGAGGCCGATCATGAGCAAAGACAGTCCAACGAAATGACCCATTTTAACGGGTTCTTTTTCAAAAATAATTCCGATCAAGGTTCCCCATATAAAAGTGGTGGCATAGAAGGGATAAACAACAGAAATTTTTCCACCCAGCTTATAAGCAATAACAAACAAAGCCATAACTAAGCAAAAAAGTCCGATGCCTATAATAATAGGAAAATTTATAATTCGTTCTGACAAAAGAGTTGATCCCTTTTTATAATAATATTGACCGCCGGCTCCAAGAAGGGCCGCCAAACAATTGAGTAGAATTGGAATTTTCTGGCTTCCCATTGTATCAACCTTTCACGAATAACAAATAATGAAAGTAAATGGGCGCAGTAAAAATCAAGCTATCCATGCGATCCAACAAACCACCATGTCCCGGCAAGGTATGGCTAAAGTCCTTAATACCAAGTTTTCTTTTCACTGCTGAGAAAAATAAATCGCCGAACATTCCCGTGATTCCGATGACAATACCCAGAAAAATCGAATGGATCAAACTTAGATTCAAAAATCTAGGAATACAAAGGGTGGCCAGTAGTGTGGTGCCAACAATACCACCAATAAAACCTGCTAAAGTTTTATTGGGACTGATTTCTAGAACAATTTTTCTTTGGCCAAAGCATTTTCCAGCTAAGAATTGGAAAACATCATTACACCAGGTAATTAAAATTAAAATTAGGACAGCAAAAGTTGCCTCATCGGGTTTCAGATGTAATTGTGGCAACCATGATAGTGCTGCAATATGGCTGATATAGTAAATAACTAAGGATAATCCGATACCGACCGCAGTTACTAATTCAATTTCCTTGATTGTTCGTCCAAAAATCACGAGCCCCGCGACGATCCACAAACACAAAACAGGCAACAAAGATAAAAATAATTCTATCGAACCCAAGAGTAAAACTAGGTATTGTAGCGTACAAAGAATAGATAGTGAGATCATCAGGAAGATTTTATGGGGAGCCTTACTGACGTTAAGATACTCACGGATCACAAGCAGTGAAAGAATATGCATAAAGATTATGGTACCCCATTGATACCAACTCAAAGCCAAAAGAAAAGCTCCAGCAATCAACCACCACGATTGAATGATAATAGCCACTTTTTGAAAAAGTTCGTGTTGTGGTTTCCAAGTTTTTAATAAGTAAATACAAAGACTTGCAAAAAGAAGTAATCCTATTGTTAACGCACAAGTTGTTTGAAAGGCAGTTAATGACATAAATTTATTTACCCACCCATGTCGAATTATCTTTTAAAAATAAACGAGAGGTTCCTAATAATATAGATCACTTCAAAGATAAATAACTTTTATCAACAGTGAATTTTTTCCAAAAAATGGAATTACTTTTTGAAAAATCGATCTCTGATGTTCAATCTTTTTTTGTAGCTTCTGAAGTAAAATATTGGGAAAACTAACAACTCCATTTTAATTTGAACGAGACCTTAGGAGGCTTATGTTTTTTTAAAATAACGCTATAAGCTAACAAATTGAATTAGCTAATATAATTATTGTTTATAAATTTAATTTAACTAATTCTCTAATAGTTTGATACACTAGACTTAAGGCTGTATTAAGTTCTAAAAAATGGTGATGACAAACTTTAAATTCGAATACGAGTATGTCAAATTCGAATATGTGTATGTCATCCGATAAGATAACGGAGATTCACATGAACCAAAGTGGAAGTTTTCTACGGCGGTGTCATGTTTGTGGGGCGACGATTGAAAAAACGAATCGAAGTATGGGTGCTTGTAAACATTGCGGAAAGCATATTGCACCTTTTTATTACTTTGACGAACGTCAGATTATCGGTTTTGGTGATAAAGTAGGTGTTAGCTTTCGATTAGGCGAATCGAATTGCACCTACGTACCACTGATCGGATTTGGACTCTATTGGGAAGGAAGCTAAAATCGGAATGAAAGTTAAAATAGATGATATTCAAAAGTCTCGTGAACGACTTAAAGGAATAATCAAAGAGACTGCCATTGATAGAAGCTTTAGTGCGAGCCAATTATTGGGTTCTGAAGTGTTTCTTAAAATGGAAAATGAACAGCTTACTGGTAGTTTTAAAATTCGTGGTGCTTTAAGTAAAATCTCCTCACTTAGTAAGGACGAGCGGGCACGAGGTGTTGTAGCGAGTTCAGCGGGTAATCATGCACAAGGTGTTGCTTATAGTGCAACAAAGATGGGAGTCTCCTCCAAGATAGTAATGCCTGAAACTGCGCCTTTAATAAAAATTGATGCTACTCGGGGGTATGGTGCAGAGGTTGTACTTCATGGTACAATTTACGAAGATGCCTTTGATAAAGCCAAAATTATTGAATCTGTAGAGAATCGAATTTTTGTGCATCCCTATGAGGATGAACAAGTGATTGCAGGTCAGGGAACCATTGGGTTGGAATTATTTGAAAAAATTTCTGATCTGGATTCCATCGTTGTTCCTGTTGGTGGTGGCGGATTGATAAGTGGAATAGCTATTGCTATGAAAAGTCTTAAACCCTCATTAAAGGTTTATGGAGTCCAATCGCATCTATCCTCTAATATGGAAAAAATGTTTCATCTCCAACCTACGACTCAAAATGAGATTCAAGTCAAATCCAGCATTGCTGATGGAATTGCAGTCAAAAAAGCAAGTTCCGTTATGTATGAATCTTTTATTAAAAAATGGGTTGATGATATTGTGACAGTAACAGATGAGCAAATAGCTGAAGCTATTTTTTTCTTAATTGAAAGAGCAAAGGCCGTTGTAGAAGGAAGCGGAGCTGCATCATTAGCTGCAGCGATGGCTGGGAAAATACCACTGGGTAAGAAAAGCTGTTTTATTCTGAGTGGTGGTAACATTGATCTTAATCTTATTGGCAAAGTGATTGATTTAGGTTTGATTCGTAAAGGACGATTAACCGAAATTTCGGTGGTGGTTGCAGATCTTCCTGGTATCTTAAGTCAGATGACGGCTTTGATCGCAAATGAAAAAGCAAATATTTTACAAGTTCACCACGATCGAGCTGAACGAGGATTGCAACTCCGAGATGCTCGGATTGATTTTTTACTGGAGACAACCAGTCTCGAACATGCTGATCGGGTAAGACTCGTTCTGCAGAATCTTAAAGGTGTTCGCCTCATTTCTTGAAGCATAAACAGATTAAAATCGAGGAACGTCAATCCATCCTTCATGCTTTGGAAAGGATTTGGGTCGAATTTCACATTTTTTTTGAAATTTCCAAAAAGCGGATAGTGCGGACCAAAGACTATCAAAGGCAACGAGGGAATCAAGGATTAAGGCTTTGTCTTGTTCATAGATGAATAAGTCGAGATCTTCCGTCAGTTTCTTAAGAACATATTCTCTAGACTCAATCCCTTCAACGGAACTACGGCTCCCATTGACTACATGCTTTAATAATTTTTGTTTTGAGGACCAGCGAAGTAAACTCAATCGCGGAAGCACCTCTATAATTTTCGATTTCCATTGAGGTCTCATACGTCGAGTGATAAAGCGAGCACGGGCAAGAAGTGGTGCCTGATTGGAGCCCATAGCATCACTTAGGCTCCATGCACCGACCAGTTCTTTAGACCAATACTCTTCGACACATCTTCTGGTGTAGGGTGTAAATAATCGTTGGTTTTTATTATTTTTTAAATTTTGTCGATGCTGTTTCCACATCCAAATTATTTCTTCTTCATCACAGACTTCGTAACCTGGGCAATTGAGTTCACATCGAAAGCATTTTGGTAGACTCAATGGAACATCAAAGGCTATTAATTTTAAATGATTTTTATATTCCTGAATAGTTTCAAATAATTTATGATCACTAGAAATTTCACCTTCTGTACTTAGATGATCGATCACACGGCTAACAACTAATTTTTTATGAAGTAAATAATAATCGATGATTGTTAAAACAGTGCGATCGGATTTACCTCCACCTAAAGAAATTCCCATAAATCGAATAAATGGAAGGGCTTTTGGCTTGAGCGGACGAGGATGAAGTTTTTGTTTGGAGATTGATTTTAATTTCCGTTTTATCTTTGAATCAGATTTAAAAGATTTTGAAGACGTTGTTTTTTTCATCTCTAAAGAGCCAGTTCGAATAAAAGTTTTAATTTAGAAACGGCATGGTAGATGTCTTCTTTTAGTTTATATATAAAATTCATACTATTAGTTTCAGGGAAAAATCTATTTTTGGAAAAGCTTTATTAAAATTGTAACTTGATGCGGCTAAATTCCTTCATTTTGATGGAGTTTATTGATTTCAGTTCTTGATCTCCTACCCATTTTATCGTTTTATTTGTCGTTACATAAAAGAAGCGGTATTGGAAACCTAGATTGAATTGAGCAGTCTGAATTTATAAGATTGGATTTACAAAACAGTTTCTATGCGAAGTTGATTAAAAATTAATTCTCATGTTATTTTGCGAAAATATTTAGGGAAGTTTAATGCGTGTTTCAGAAGACATAAAAAATTTAATTGCTTACAAGCCAGGAAAACCCATTGCAGAAACTCAAAGAGAATTTGGTATATCTCGAGTTATAAAGCTTGCAAGTAATGAAAATCCCTTAGGTCCTTCACCTAAGGCTATTGAAGCATTGCGGGCTCATTTGAATGATTTGCATCGCTATCCAGACCCAGGTGGTTTTGAATTATCTCAAAAAATTTCAAAAGTTTGGAATATAAATAAAAATAAAATTGCTCTAGGTAATGGTTCCAATGAGATCATCGATCTTTTAATTCGTATTTTTTGTGAACCTGGTGAAAAAATTGCCACGACCGAAAAGGCGTTCTTAGCCTATCCCATTTGTGCTCAGGCCGCGCGGGTTAAAACCGTAGCTGTTCCCTTAAGAGCAGATTTTACGATAGATCTTATTGCCATGGCAAATATGGTTTTAAATGACACCAATATTCGTTTGGTTTTTATACCAAATCCCAATAATCCAACAGGCACCTATGTGAATCGTACAGAGGTGGAACAATTTTTAAATAAAGTTGGAAATCGACCTGATTTATTAATTGTATTTGATGAAGCTTATAATGAATTTGTTAGAGCTCAAGATTATGCCTCAGGTCAAGAATGGCTCAATCAATATCCCTCAGTGGTGGTGATGAGAACCTTTAGTAAAGTTTATGGACTGGCTGGACTTCGTTTAGGAGTAATGATGGCTGATCCAGAAGTGATTGATCTTTATCATAAGGTAAGAAATCCATTTAATACAAATGAACTCGCGCAAGTGGCAGCAACAGCTGCCATCGAAGACACTGAATATCTAAGAGCTTCCCAAAAAGTAGTTTGGGAGGGATTGGATCAAATTTATAAAGGTTTGCGAGAATTAGATTTGAATTTTCTTGAGTCCCAGGCTAATTTTGTCTTGTTTGATACACAAAGAGAGGCCATTCAAGTTTATGACCTACTCTTACGACAGGGGTTGATTTTGCGACCTGTTGCTAACTATGGTTTACCTAGACATTTGAGATGGACGGTGGGTTTAAAAGAAGAAAATCTGATTATTTTAAAGGCCCTCAAAGAAATTCTCATAAAAGTACATCCAATGAAATGAGAAGCAGCTTGAAAAGTTTCATATTCGAGGCTTTGAATTGATTTTAACTGGATTGAACGAGAGGAACGACGAAGACTTCGCATCGAAGTGAGCGTAAAAGTAACGAAGTAAATGAAACTTTTTAAACAATTTATAAAGTGAAATTAATTAGGCAAGGAGCGATGAATTATGGGTTATGTGATTACCATTGATGGGCCTGCTGCCTCTGGTAAAAGCTCAGTGAGTCGAGAAGTCGCCCGACGTTTAGGTTGGAAATGGGTTTCAACTGGGGCCTTCTATCGTGGCCTCGCCTATGTTGCCAATGAAGAAGGCATCAAATTCGACGATGAAAATGCTTTGGTCAAACTTTCACAGTCTCCAATTTGGTCTCTTGAAATGCAACCTGAGCGAACCGAAGTTTTATATCATGGAAGACAAGTGACTGATGAAGTGGGTAAAGAGCATGTGGGTATGTGGGCGAGTCGCGTGAGTGCCTTACCAAAAGTTCGAGCAAGCCTTCTTAAAAACCAAAGGGACTGCGAAAAGCAAACACATGGCTTGGTGGCTGAAGGAAGAGACTGTGGATCCGTCGTCTTTCCTAAAGCGACCCTAAAAGTTTATTTAACGGCTGATCAAACTCAGAGGGCAACCCGACGAGCGCAAGATCAAGGGATGTCTGTTGAAGAAACAGAAGCGTCTCAGCGTGTGCGAGATCACCAAGATTCAACTCGTAAATCGGCTCCTTTGCAAATTCCAGAAAATGCTTGGGTTATTGATACCACCCATTTAACTTTGGATGAAGCGGTGAGCTTGATTGAGGGACGAGCTAGAGAGCGTGTTAAAGATCAGGTTTTGTAGTTGGTGAAGAGATGTTGAATTTGGAAGTATTTAGAGTTATTTTGAAGTTTTTTTTAATTTTAAAGGGTTTAAATTTGACAAGCCATTTTAACCCCTCTAAAAGCGATAATGCTCATATAAAGAGTGACCGAATTCTAAGAATTCGAGTTTTATAAAAAACGGTGGCGGGGTTGATCCTGCCTCCACTAGGAGGAACTTTTTTTCTATGTCAAAACAACTAAGCAAGTCCGAGAGGGAACGGCTCAATGTACTAGCAATGCTCGATGCAGAGGATATGCAAGTACCAGCTAATCCTGGCGATGAAGCCCCATTTAAAGGGCAAAACTTCGAATCTCTTTTTGAAGACTCAATTAAAGAGAACGACTTTAAAGTCGGAGACGTTGTATCTGGAGTCGTTGTCGAAGTTCAAAGTGATTATGTTCTTGTGGACATTAATTACAAGTCCGAGGGTTTAATCCCTATTTCTGAGTTCAGAATGCTTGATGGTGTTCGTGACGTAAAACCAGGCGAAAAAATTGAAGTTCTCATTGATCGAATTGAGAATGAAAATGGCATGATTGTTTTATCTAAAGATAAAGCGGATATGCTTCGTGCTTGGTCTGATATTTCTAAAGCAGCCGAAAACGAAGAAGTGATCGAAGGAACTGTTGTCGCTAAAGTTAAGGGTGGCCTCAGTGTGGATATTGGTGTGAAGGCGTTCTTACCTGGCAGTCAAATCGATCTTCGACCTGTTCGTAATATGGATGTTTATATTGGTAAAAAATATAAATTCAAAGTTATTAAGTTTAATAAAAAACGTGGCAACATTGTATTATCTCGTCGTGCTTTACTAGAGCAAGAACGAGAAAGTTTGCGTAATCAAACTCTTGATACAATGAAAGAAGGCTCAATCGTTACTGGTCTTGTTAAAAACATCACCGATTATGGTGCGTTCATTGACTTAGGCGGTATGGATGGTCTTCTACACATTACAGATATGAGCTGGGGACGGATTAAGCATCCTTCTGAAGTGCTTAATGTAAGTGATGAAATCACAGTTAAAGTTTTAAAATATGATAATGAACGTGAACGTGTATCTTTAGGTATGAAACAACTTCAGCCTGATCCTTGGGATAGCATTCGCGATCGATTCCCAATTGGTTCAAAAGTTCAAGGAAAGATCGTATCACTTACGGACTACGGTGCTTTTGTTGAATTGGGTGAAGGTGTTGAAGGTTTAATTCACGTATCTGAAATGAGTTGGACTAAGCGCTTAAAGCATCCTTCTCAAATCGTCAATGTAGGCGATGTGGTTGATGTGCAAGTACTTGAGATTGATGCTGACAATCGTCGTATCAGCCTTGGTATGAAACAATTGCAACCAAATCCTTGGGTTGAAATGAAAGAAACTTATCCTCCTGGAACAATTATTGAGGGTGAAGTGAAGTCTGTAACGGATTTTGGTGTTTTCGTTGGTATCGAAGAAGGCATTGATGGTCTTGTGCATATTTCTGATTTCTCTTGGACTAAGAGAATCAACCATCCTTCTGAAATGTTCGCAAAAGGACAAAAAGTGCGAGCAGTGGTTTTAGGCGTTGATATTGAAAACGAAAGATTCTCTCTTGGTGTTAAACAACTTGAGGCGGATCCTTGGTCTAATATTGAAACGAAATACTCTGTTGGAACACAACATGAAGTGAAGGTTGTTAAGACAGCTGATTTTGGAGTATTTGTTGAGCTAGAGAGCGATATCGAAGGTTTAATACATATTTCTGAATTAACTACTGATCGAATCAATCACCCTGATGAATTCGTTAAAGTTGGTGATTCAGTAAAAGCCGAAGTGATCAGCATTGATAAAGATGCTCGTAAGATCGGTTTAAGTTCAAAACTTGTTAAGCTTCGCGATCAAAAGGCTGATGTTGAAGACTATGTTAAGAAGGCGACAAGCACTTCTAAAACTAGTTTAGGCGATGTCTTTGGTGATCAGCTTAAAAATATGAAGTCTGATAAACCCTAGTCTATTAAGTTTAAATAGACTAAATTATTTTTAGTTATCAAAGCCCCTGATTTGCACAAAATCAGGGGCTTTTTTTTAGAGGTGGCTTTCAAATTGCATAAGAGTAATGGCATGAGGTGTAGGATGATTCAGTTATTTAAAGTCAACTCAATTAAATTATCAACTAATCTACTAGTCATTAGCTTGACAGCTGTATTACATTTTTTGCGCAGTTATAAGAATATTGTTTTAATTTCGCTATTAATTTTAATTTCCAATTTTTCTAGAGCTGCAATTCCACTAGACACTGGTGACCTCCCATTTATTTTTAAAGAAAATAAAAGGGTAGATAAATATAATTATATTTCAGTGCCTTTGGATTGGGAGAATGCTGGTAGTGGAGAGATTGAACTAGCCTACAAAATATATAACCCTAATGATATTGAAAAACCCTATTTAATTCTTATTGGAGGAGGGCCTGCTTCACCCACTCTAGGTGGTTATGATTCATTTGTAAGCGAATACTCCAAACAATACAGAGTTATCAGCTTTGACCAACGGGGAGTTGGAGCTTCTTCTCCTATTGAATTAAAACCAGAAGGAAGTTCATTTGAAGAAGTACTTAGGCTTTTTGGAGTGCATTCAATTGCTCAAGATACCAAGGCTCTATTAGAAAAAATTCTTAAATCAACTGATAAATATGTTTTAGCCTCACATAGTTTTGGTGGTTTAGTAGTTTATGAAGGATTAACAATTCCTGGATTTCCTCGCCCAGATCAAATATTAATATTAAATCCTCCACCTCTTGTTTCAGCTGGAATGCAGCGTTTTTTTAATAAAAGAACTGAAGTTCAAATTTCTATGAGTAATAAACTTCAGGAAGAGGATCCTATTCTTTATAAAAAACTACTTCAAGCTCGCACTAAATTTCAAAAAATTTTGGCTGCGGATAATAATCATATTTTACTTGGTAATGAATTCGACATGTATTTTTTTTATAACAATCCTGCACATATAAATGCACTTTCTTCTATAATTGATTCATTTTTGAAAACTAAAATAAAAACACCAGAGCAAGCTCAAAGTATTCTAAGATCAGGAACAATTTTTTCAGATCCATTGAATTATCTTTTAGATTGGTCGTGGCCTAAACGTTTAAGTCAAACCAATTTAGTACAGAGACTCCATAAAAAGCTTCAAACCGCGGCTGAAGATTGGATGCTTCTTGAATCGCGTGTAATAATGACACCGCACCTAATTGATCGATTGTCAGAAGAAAATCAAAAAGTATATTCAAAAATAGATAGTGATTTAAAAAAATCAAAACAAGTTATAGATTGGAAAAGAGTCAGTGAAGTAACCCGCGATATTCCGCTCTTGATGGTTGCCTCTGATGTGGATGCCTTAGCACCTGCTAGCTTAATTAATATCGATTTCAATCGAGTTTTTGCAAAAGATCCTTTACATAAATTACTTAAACTAAAAAATGCTGATCATTGGTTTTCATTAGATGGCTCTGGAGCAACTGAGGTATTAAATGCAATGTCTTCTCAAATTTCTATTTTGAATGGTAGTCCAAAACAGTGCATGCAGATTTTCTTAAACAATTAAACTGCGCCCCTTAGAATAGACAGGGCTTCAACGTCAGAAGCACATGTATTCAAGCTATTTCAAATCAATATTATTAAAAGTTCTGTATTGTAATTATACAAGTGTAGAGCTGAAATCCAAAGCTGATCAAATTATCGTTGAGATTTAAGAAAAGTGCGTAAAGTCTTAATAAATATAAATAAATTTTATTTCTGTAAACTTTCACTGTACCTCCGTCATGTTTTGAATTGCAACCCACTCTCAGGCGCAAGCTAAACTACTAAGAACAGAACCTTTTTAGATGATTGAAGCATCTAATTCAAGAGTGCCTTATTTTTATGGCTCTACTATAGTTAATGTAGATGGAACTTATTACTCCTATTTTTGTAAAACTGGAACTAGCTCTGAGGATTGGGATCTCAAATAAATGAGTATATCGCAAGATCTATACTACTACGGTCCATAGCAATGATTTTCCACTGCCTGTAGTGTTGCAATTAGTCGCTGCCTCGAAACTGTTTGGTGTCGCCAAATTGAAAAAAAGACGAGGCAACGAAGTATTTTTTCAATTTTACGACACCAACTAATTAGAAGGTACCAATGGAGATATGCATAAGATACTCACTCTCATCACGCTCTTTATTAACATCTAGTTTTTTAGCAAACTCGATATTAAGTGGTCCGACAGGAGTGTTGTAACGTATGCCAATACCAATTGAATCTCTATATGGATCTTTAAATTTAATATTATCGACCTTAACCAGTCCACCGTCATAAAAAATAGCTCCACCCCAGGCTCCCCAAATAGGAAACCGTATTTCAGACTTGATTAAAAAGAACTGACTTCTGGATTTTAATAAATATATGGCATCATTTGGAATCAATAAATCGGCATTATTAGGAAATCGTTCTCGGGTTCCTGCTTCAAAACCACGAATGGTTGACAATCCTCCAAGAATAAAACCCTTTTTATCATATGGAACACCATCATTTTTATTAATATTTTGCAAGTCACCGACTCTCAATGAATTAGCCCATACAATAGGGTTGGGCGGGCGAAAGGGTAAATAGTGAGTAAAGCTCGCAGAGGACTTTAGAAACTCAATGGCACCAGTGTTACCAAGCAAAGGGTGAGAATATTCGACTTGCATACGCGTAAAGGTACCTTGAGTGGGGTTAAAAGGGTGATCACGATAATCAAGTTCTATTGCTGGACCTGTGGATGCGAGATCAATTTCAAGTTTTTTTTCATTAGAATCAATAAAAAAATCTCGAACATGAGATATATTCCAAAGGTCATAACTTAATAAGATATGTGAAGTGAGGTTTTGTTCTAATAAAAAATCAACTTGATAAGTATCACTGGCAGTTCGATCGTCATAACTGACAACTTGTGTGGCGCGAGTGAAATTGATTCTCCCTTTTGTTCTTGAATCAAATAAATAAGGTTCTAAGTAGCCGGCAGTAATTTTTAGTTCTGGATATTTAATATCGGCAACATTATAATTCAATTCGGCTCGTGTCGAAAGTCCTCGAGCTGTTCCTTGAATATTTCGATAGGCGATACCTGTAAATCCTCGCAGTGTAAGAGTGCGCTCATTTGTTACTCCCGCACCAAAATTAAAGAGTCCTGGTGGTCTTTCTACTACTTTAACTATGATGGTGCGATCTGTAACTTGAGTTCGTTGTTCTAGTGTTTTAATTTCAACGGAATTAAAAAGTCCTAACTTTTGAAGTCTTCGAGTAGATTCTTCAATCTTATTGGGAGTCAACACATCACCAACTTTAAAGTCGATCTCTTTATGTAGTACATAATCTTTGGTTAAACTATTGCCATCTAAAAGAATGGATCCCACTTTTACTTGTGGACCCTCTTCAATCTGTAAATCAATAGTAGCCAGTGTATTATCATCATTGTACTTAACAAGATTTTCTTTTTCATTAAGAATTCGAAACTCTAAATATCCTCGATCTTGAGCATAGGCTTTTATTTGTTGCAGTCCTTCTTCTAATATACCAAGTTTAAGAGCCTCTCCTTGTGCAACATTAAGATTTTTATTTAACTCGTTTTCAGTTAAGTTTTTGAGTCCATGATATGAAATGGCATTGATCTTTGTCATTGGTCCTTCATCAATATTTACCGTAATTGTAATTTTATCTTTATTTTTGTTGAATTGATAACGAGATGATATTAGTTTTGCTTTTAAAAATCCTGAGTTCTGTAGTTCAATCACTAAATTTTTGAGTCCTGATTCGAAATCATTTCTATGAAAATAACCATCGGCAATTGTTTCACCACTATGTTTTTTTAAAAAACTTTGGTAATATTTAGCAGGCTGAGTGTAATTGCCTTGAATATCAATGGAATCAATTTTAATTGGATTGCCTTCAGATATTTGAAATAGTAATGATGATTTAACATCACTTATGGTTACTTTTTCTTCGCCTTTTATTTCAACCCTAGAATAACCTTTTCTCCAATAAAATTCTTTTAATTTATTAGTCAGTTCGGCAAGAATATTGGGACTTGCTAAAGTTAATGAGTTAAATTCAATGGCAGAAAGAAGTCGTGGATTTGGATATGAATAATTTCCTTCGAATACAATGGAATATTGCTCTGTTCTTTCTAAGTGATAAGTTAAATCCACACTGGTTTTTGAAGCGTTCATGTGAATTTCTGGACCTTGAATTGTAGCTCTTATATAATTATTAAAACGTAAATAATCTTGAATTTGTTTTGGGATGCTTGTCGCTAATTGAGGATTATAAATTTTACCAAGGTATTTTTTTAAATTTTTATTGAGGTGTATGACAAGCTCATTGTTTTTGCTATCTAAAAATATAGAATTAACTTTGAGAGGTGTTTCTTCTTGAATTTTAATATTCAAATCAACTGTATTATCTGGGGAATCAAGGTAAGTGGCGTTCACTTTTGTATTTAAATAACCCTGATCAGAATAATAATTTACTATTTTATCTTGAATTTCATTGAGAATTCTTGGATCAAACTTTTGTCCTGTTTCTACTTGTATCCACTGATTGAGTTCGCGCGAATCAAAGCTGCTGAGGCCTGAGTAATTAATTTGCTTAATACTTTTAAGGTTTCGAAACTCTAATTTAAAATAATTTTCATTTTCAACGATTTGCAAGTTTTCATAAATACCTTGACTCATAAGAAATCGCAATAATTCATCAAGATCCGAAAGTGTTGGATTTTGGGTGCTTAAACTAGGAAATTTTTGTAATGCCTCTTTGGTAAGTTCTGGAGATAAGTCTCCAAATTGTAAGGTTTTAGAAAAACAGAAAATAGAAATTATGATGATAGAAGTGAAAATAATAAAATTTCTTATTATAGTCTTTAAAAGTTGAGTTAATGGTGAATTTAAAAGAATTGATGTAATCAATCTGCCGCTTAAAATTTTCATTTGAACTCCACCTTGTATTCAAGGTCTAATCCAAAGATACTGGTTGTGGGTTGGGCGCTACTACTTGTACCTGTTCCCGTTTGATTATCAGTAGTTTCATAAGTTAAAACGCTACTCAGTCGATCATTAATGAGGTATTGAAATCTTACATCTCTTTGATTCTCACTTAATGAAGCTGTTGCATTTAGTTTTTTAGGAATCAACTCTTTAGATGCGGTAACTTTATTTACAGTTTCATTTTTTGTATCATCATAGTTAGAAGAAAACTTAACATCAACACCTAAGCTTTGTTTGATTTCTTTATTAAGAGGGTTCGCAGAGATTATTGCAGCACCCAGTTGATTTCCTAATTGGGTTGCTTGTTTAGCGGATTGAATTTGCGAATCTAATTTTTGATTTGTGAATCCTAAAGCGAGAAGAGAAATAATATCTTGTTCTTCTAATGGGGGTTGACTCGTCAGAGTGAGTTGAGGCGCCTTAGATTTACCTTGTAGCAAAAGATTAATTTCATAATTTTCAACTGTTGATCTAGCTGTAAAAAAAAGTTCAGGGTTCAATTCATTTGGATCATTAAATTTTATTATACCAGATTGAATATCAAATATTTTATCTCGAAAGAAAAGCTGAGATTGTGGGAGAGTTTTTATTGTACCAAACAAAAGTGGTGATTGTGGTGGGCCTTTGATTTGTATCTGTCCAGAAAGGAATCCTGCAATCTTGGGGTTTTTAATTTCTACTTTTTTATCTAAAAATACTTGTAAATCCAATAAAATGGGGTCGAAATTTGATTTAGTGATATTTTTAGGTAAATAAATTGATTGTCTAAGATTACTTTCTTCTGATTCATCACCAAAATCTTTATCAATAAAAGCTTGGCTGACACGATAAGTTCCACTCAATAAATATGGAAACCAGTTCCCTGAGAGTGAGACCTCAGCCGATCCTGAACTTTGAATGTGTTCGGGTACTTCCAGCTGTATATTTCTAAGTTGTGCTTTGATTTCAATTGGGACATCTCTAACCCCATTAATAATAATACTTCCGCTACCAACAATAGAACCACCAGCCATTGAACCACGAATGGAATCAATAAGAATTCTTTTTTGACTAAATTCAAGATGTGAACTCATGTGATCAAACAAAGCTGGGAAACCTTTGATTCGGAAGGTTATTTGATTAATATCCACATTTCCATATATTTCGGGATCTTTAAGTTCACCCGCGATTCGGATTTTCCCATTGATTGGTCCAGTCATATTATCGATAAATGGAGTAAATAGTTGAAATAAAGATACATCTACAAAACCATTGATGTTTACTTTTAATTTACTGGGATTAAAGTTTTCACCTTCTATATTGATTTCAGCTTTTGGTCCTTTAATAGAGAAATCTTTTAAAGTAGCAAAACCATTTACAAATTCAACTAACATTGGTTTTTCATTTTTAATCAAGCTTCCATTTCGAGAAAGAAATAAAGTATTAATATTTAAAGAACCGGTGCTTTGAAAGATATTATTATTTTTGGATAGAAGATCCAATTTCATTGTCAAAAGTGAATCGTACTCAGACCTGAGGGGGTTATCTAGCGCGGCTCCTAAGATGTCTGTAAAATTAAATTTATCAATTTTAAATTCGAGATGGGCTTGTTCATTTTTTTCATAGGGTAAACTAAGACTCAAATGAAGTTGTTTACCAAGGAGTTCAAGGTTTAAAGTTAACCCATAATCGTCTGTATTGAAGTGAACATTGGAGTCGGGGAGTTCTGAGTCACCGAGTATAGTGTGTGATATTTTTCCTTCTAATCTCATATCAGGTTTTAAAATATGATTTTGAACTGTCATGTGAAAATTAATATCACCACCAAGAGATTTAACATATTTTGAAAGTAAAGTACTCTCTTCCAATTTAAAATTATTTCCTTCAACGGAAAGATTAAGGTGTCCTGAGGGAGTTGATGTCCCATTGACAGAGATAAGGGCATTACCTTTTTGAAGAGTGTTGTTATCAATAGAAACATGTCCATCATTAGCAACCCAAGCCCACTTGATTTCATCATATGTTTCTCCTTGGATATCACCCTTTTGCATTACGCCCTCAAATGTATAAGAGAGTTCACCAAGGTGAAAAGGACCTTCAAATTGTGCTCTAGTTCTACCTATGCCTGTGGCTACAAATGGAATTGGTACACGTCTTTGTAAGGAGGCAATAGCATCTTTACCTTCAATATGTGGGCTTTCTACCAATCCTTTGATTTTTGAGTCTATTAGATTCACATCAATTTTTGCTTGATAAATGCTATTTGCAATCTTTCCATCTTGGGCATCGATGAGGAGATGTCCTTTTTCATATGATACCTTTCCATTGATGGATCCAAGGCCATAGTTTTCAAACCAGAAGTTTTCAGTTCCTAATGATATTTCGAGAGTGGCAGAATGGGATCCTCCTTGTGTCCGTCCTTGAAGTTTTGCTTTACCTTCAAAATTAAGACCTGAAATCATTGGTACATTTTTAAAATCAAAATCATTGGAATCAAAATCAATCATAAATCCAGTTTTAAAATTTACAACCCCTTGTGTGTGACCTTGCGAAAAAGGCAAAATAACAGAGGAATCAAATTTCACTTCTTTCAAATCAACAGAGACATTACCTTCACCCGAAAAATTATTGATAGTAACAATGGAGGGGGACTTGGATTTTATTGTCGTTCTTACATCTAGACTAGAGCCAGTCACTTTTCCTTTACAGTTGATCTTAAGCTCGTGAAGAACTTTTCCTTCACATTGTAATAAAGAACTGATCTTAAGATCTACGGGTATTTCTTTTAATCCTAATTCTATAAATAGTTTTTGTAAATCTAAGGATTTGAGGTCCGCTCTTGATTCGATCGAATCTTTTTCAATATTCCATTTTAAATCTTTCAGCAAAAGCTCCCCAGACGGATGATGAATCGAAAGTTCTTCTGTTGAGATTATAGATTTAATAAATTGAATCTGGGCTTGTGCTGATCCTATAGTGTAGTCATTCAATTTTGCATCTTTAATCTCAGTTTTTAAATCAAATGAAGGGTCATTCCATTTTTCAATTTCAATTTTTCCACTTGAGCGAAGTAATCCATGGGCACTGAGTTTTTCAGAATTTAAGCCTACAATTTGTAGCCAATCCATGAGATCAGTGCTTTCGAGAGAAAGATCTGCTAGACCTGAAAATTGAGGATGAGTTATGACTTTTGCAAAATTTATAAATTCGCCTTGGAGACCCAGTTTTGATTGAGATGAATTAAGATCAAAAATATTGATTCGAAAATTTTTGGTAGTTAACGAGCCTTTTGATTGAAGATTAATTGTATTTAATTCTTCAGGTGTATTCTGCGTAAGATTTAGATTTTGAACAATTTTATTGAGCTTACCTTCGATTTTAGCTTTAACACTATAATGAATCGTTTGGGGTGTTGTTTGAAAAAGTAAACCACCAGAAATTTTAATGGGAGGAGTTTTTTTGTTCACTTTAATATTAATATCAATATTGTCGATTAAAAGCATTTTAATTTGAATTACCTGTAAAACATCAAAAATTTCGTTAATTGGTAGTATTTCGAGCGGTTTAGGTGAAGGGGGAATTTCGTTAAGTACAATTTCTGCATTAGATCCATTTATTTGAATAATTGAAAATTTGATTTGACCTGCTAATAGGTTTAATAAATCGAGAGTTCCTGAAATAGAATTAATTTTGAATGAATCCACACCCATTTTGGGCTTAGGTGTTGTGAATGTGATGTGAGTGATATCCACTTTGGGTGGGACTAGGGATAATTGCACTTTTTGAATATCAAGATTCCAGTTTGTTCTTTGTTTTACTTGCTCTTGTATTCTATCACGTAAAAAAACAGCTATTTTCTTTTCACTAAAATGCCATAGCGTTCCTAATGCTATCATAAAGAATACTGCAGGTATAATAAACCATAATACTCTTTTCATAATTCTAATTTCCATTCTTTAAGAAAAGAGGACGCAAGTCTATATTCAGGATGAACATTTATTAAATTATTCATAAGTTCAATGGCTTTTCGATGCTCACCCAATCCCCATAAACATTGAGCCACGTAATAGGTTTTTGCTGAGTAGTAAAAGGAGTGATCATTATAACTTAAATCCATCACATCATGGATATATGCTAAGGCCGCTGCAAATTTTCGGTTTAGTATCATTAATTCTAATTGCAACCAATCTTTCGATGCAGAGGAATTCATTTTATGGACCAATTCTAATGCATGGGGGTAATCTTCTAAAAAAATGAAAAAATAAATAAAACTTTCCAGTAAGACGGGTTCTTTATTTTTGGCATTTTCATAATATTGATTGAGTAATTCATTTTCTTCATTTGTGAAAACATTTGGATTTATTTTTTCTTCGAGTCGTTTTTCATTTTGATATCTTTGAAAAAATCTTTGAAGATCTTCTAATTGATATCGATCGAGCATCTCCTGACCTAGTTTATCATTAGGAAAAAACTTTATAAATTTAAGAATACTTTGTTTTTCTATATTATAATTACGACTTTGATTAAAAACTCGTATTTGATCTAAAAGTGTTTGACGGTGTCGTTCTTTGATTTGAACTCTTCTTTGCAGCTGTTGAAATTTAATTTCAGTTTCATGTGGAAAAAGTGTATCAAATAAATCTGAACTCGAGAATTCATCCCATTTTCGATGGTCTTCAATATAATCTCTTAACCGTTGAAATATTGAACTTTTAAGATTGGGTTCGACTAATCTGAGAACTTTCCCTAAGTAGTACCAGCTGACAGGATCATCTTTTTCAAGACATTCTAAGCTAAAACGAATAATTTCTTTATAAGCTCCGCTGCTAAAAAGAAAATGAGAAATGATATAGACATCCGTTTGAGATAGTCCACGGGCTTTCCAGTACGGAAGATACGTTTTCATGCATCCAACCGCAGAACCTGATTTAGACATATAATTAAAAATATCAGTTTCAATTTGTTTAGACAGAATATACTCCCATATCTCATTATGAGATAGAGAGGGGAAAAAGGGGAGTTTTGTTTTATTTAGCACGCCTTGTGGCTGGTCAAACTAGCTATTTCAGCCAATAAATTATATGCATTTTTAAATTAGGTAATTTAAATTACCGAATAGAAACGCGCTCCACATAGTCACCGGTTGTGGTATCAACCCTGAGCACATCTCCCTCGTTGATATGTAGAGGAACCGTCACTACCAGACCAGTTTGTAATGTGGCTGGTTTAGTGCCTCCAGTAACAGTATTTCCGCGAACTCCTGGGTCAGTTTTAGTGACTTTAAGGTGTACGGCTTTGGGAACCTCAACTGAAATAGCTCGATCATTAAAAATCAAAATATTGACAACTAGATTTTCAGTTAAATAATTCGATGCATCACCAACATCATCTTTATGCATGCAGATTTGCTCAAAACTGGCTTGATCCATAAAATTATAACCATTGTCATCAAGGTAAAGAAAGGTCATTTCTTTGTTTTCGACATTGGGGACACCAAATTTTTCACCAGATTTATAGGTTTTTTCTAAAAGTTGTCCTGTAATGAGGTTTCGTAATTTAGTTCTAGTAAATTGATTTCCTTTACCTGGTTTTACGTGTTGAAAATCGACGACAGCATAAGGGTGATTGTCTTCAAGTAATATCTTTAAGCCTTTTTTAAAATCAGCGGTTTCGTACATTGAGCCTCCAAATAAAGAAATAGTAACAAAAGTATTTGATTTTTCACTGGGTCAAAGGAACCAGGCACACTAAGCTTTAAGCAAACATCGACTATAGTTTGGAAGTGTAAATTCTTCAATACCAGATGTTGACGCGCCGAACTATTTGCTTAATTGAGAATATTATAATTGGTCCTGGATAGGTTGAAAAAAATTCACCAAACTGAGAGGGATTTATGGGATCGGATCTACGAAAATAATAACTATTCAATATTTGCTAGTCATGTGCTCCGACATCAAGTACGACTCATTCATATTTAACAATGATTTGGAGAATACGATGTCCGAACCCATGCAGCCACCAATACCCCCAAAATCTTTTCGCATTACAATTGAAGTCAATCGTTCGAATGAACGGTTAGATGCTATCTTGCTAGCAGCGCTTCGATCTCAAAAAGAAAATTTAAATTTACAGCAGCTTTCAAGAACAAAATTCAAAGAGCTTTTTAACGAAGGAAAAATACAAATTAAAGGGCAACGTGCACGGCCATCATCTTCCATTAATCGCGGCATTACCTATATTGATATTTTAAGTTTGTAAAATCATAATTCATAAATCATTTCTATAGCGGAATATTTAACTTTTAGTTTATGGAGTTTTGTTTTTAATTCAAATGCTTTTTCAGCGGATAAGTCTATGGTTTTTAACTTATTATTAATGGCATCTATTTTTAATTTTAGAGCCTGTAAGGTGAGATTCTAGGTACTTTCATTTAAAAGAGTATTTCTGTATCTGGATCATGTTTTTTTTGGTATCACAGGAAAAATAAATGAAAGCTTTAATGAATTTTGCCATCAATTCGTTCTTGAAATAATAAAGGACAAAGTCGAAGAGATAGAATTAAAAATCCAACAGACCATAAAACTCCCGCTATTTGAATCAATAGTAAGTAATAAGATGAAAAGATGAGCGGAAGTAATAGTCGAAAAAATGCCGATATAAAAATTAAAAAAATTGCTATTTTATCAGTGATGTAAAATTCTGGATTCCGTCCGGTATGACCTTGCGATATTCGAACAATCATACTGGGAATGACAAGTCCCATACACAAGAATGTAAAGATATGAATTGAAATTGTCCCTTGATTCCAAATACCAGCAAGTCTTATAGTTTCAAATATAAAATGCAAAATAAGTCCGAAGTAACCGATATACATCGTTGCATTTCCAAACTTTCTTAAACCAATATCTGGTCTCCAGAGAATCCATCTGACACTCAGAAATACCGCAGCTAAGCTTAAAACGATAATGGAAAGTGGCAAAGGTAGAAAACTTTGAAAAGCGCTTAATAAAACTAAAATTTTTATTCCAGAATCAAGAAACCTATTCCTAAATAATAGTTTACCTTCGGTTCCTTTCATAAATTGCGTTATAGTTCTTTCAAACATGACCGCAAAGGCTAATCGAAAGAGTCCTAAAGACAAAGCAATACCATGTTGGTAGTAATCGTTTGATATTAAAAAATTTTTAGCTAAAAGAAGAAGGCTCAGTAGTATAAGAAAAAAGTAATTATCCTTAAAACTATCATTCTTGTGATATTTAATTAAAGTGATTGCAATATAAATTCCACAGCAAAGAGGGAAGAGACTCAAACCAATATGTTTTATTATAAAGTGAGAGTGCATTAATGGAATAAAAGAAAATCGTTCTAAAATCCAAAGTCCAGTTAGAAACATAAGACTGAAACCATGGATACCACGTACTTTTACCCAATTTTTGCTTGCTGTTAGAAGAAAGCCAAAGAGCACGGCGCCAGCAAAGCCAAAAAGCATTTCATGAGAGTGCCACTGAAGCGGATTCAACCCTTCATGCAAGGAGAGTTTACCGGAGAAAATAAAAACCCATAGGACCGGTATAAATAAACCCATTAAAAGAGCTAAAATAAAAAAAGGTCTAAAGCCCGCTAACCACAAGGGATGCTTAGGTGAGAAAATAATCAATGACATGTATCCTCCCGGAATATCTAGGGTGCATTTAATTATTAATTTTGTTACAGGCTTTAATTAAAAGTCTACTGTGTTTTAGTATTAGAAGTTTTAGCCTCAGCTTTGAATTGTAATAGAATCAACAAATCAGACTCACCCTCAAGAAAAGTAGAAGATAAGAAAATTTTTAAAAGTGAATCTTGAAGTAAATCTTTATCTTCGGGTTTAAAACGTGTCCTAGGCATAACACCAACTAAACCAATAATTGATCCGACATCTGTTTCAAAATGAGTAGTAAACTCTTTTCGTTGGGTACTAAATTGTGTACCCAAGTGCTCTACTATTGATCGTGAAATAAAAAGATCTCCTCCTAAATGCCCACCAACTCTTTCTTGAATTGAAATTTGAAAATCAAGACCAAAAGGTGCTCCTGAAGCAGCAGGATCGTGGGTTCCGCTGAACCACTGTAACTTCTTTTTAATGTCAGGAACATTTTTTGTAAAACGATCGAGCTCTTTAAAGGACTTGTGGTTTATCCAGGCTGAAGAGTTTTTAACAATGGCATAGCTCATTTCACCGGAATCACCTGCAGAATTATCTGAGGCTTCAGAAAGAAAATTTTGAATAATGGAGGTCGGTGCTTCAACAAAACGAATTTCAACCGTGAGGGGACCTGTAATGGATTCAATAGGTGGGGAGTCTTGACGGGCCGAAGTTAAGTCTGATTTGCTATTAGCCTCTTTTTCGAAGTCATCTTTGGAAATAATGGGTTTTTCTGGTGTTGAAGGTATGGAATCAGCCTTGGTGATACTTTGTTCGGGGAGATTGACCGATAGTTGTGATGGCTGTGGAGCGTTTCCTGGGGGTGCAGTAGGAGATGGCGATGGCGAAGCATTCGTTGTTGGAGTAGGACTGGGTGTAGAAATAGGCGTGGCATTGGTTGAAGGAGTCCCATTATTCTGAAAACCATTATTTCCATTGATCATGTTTGTTGATGTACGAGGAAATTCAAATTGGCTAGGGTTTTTAAGATAAAAATAGGCTCCATAACCTAAACCAACAAATACGAGTAGAGGCACCAAAGGATTTTTTATGATTGATTTCCAAAGAGGAGGCTTGATAGGTTTAAAACTATCCATCTCAATGCCACAACTGGCACAATAGGTATCTTTAGGTTGATCGAATCCACATTTCGGACACTTAACAAGCATATATAGAAATTAAAACTCTATTTTTATTGATTGCCAAGTACTTCTTCGAATAATAGTTTCAAGATATTATGACTCATATCCCAGTTTTACTAGAAGAAATCATTCAAGCCAGTCAAGGAATACCAAAAATTGAAAAAATATTTGATGGTACTTTTGGTAGAGGTGGACACTGCAAAGCTCTAATGCATGCTCATCCATTGGCTCGAGTCCTTGCTTTTGACCGAGATCTTGATGCTATTAATTTCGGCAAAATAAATTTTATTGATAAAATGAAGGAAGGTTTTTTTGAAATTGTTCATTCTGATTATCGTGATTTTCAAAGTAGCCAATGGGGATTATTTGATTTTATGTTACTAGACTTAGGTGTGAGTTCGCCACAATTGGATCTCGCCGCTCGGGGCTTTAGTTTTTATCATGATGGACCACTTGATATGCGAATGGACACGACTCAAGGACTTACGGCTGCTGATCTTTTAAATGAAATGCGAGAAGAAGAATTGGTACGTATCTTTCAAGACCTTGGTGAGGTACGAAAACCATACCGTGTTGTTCGTGCGATAGTTCATGATCGATCCGAAAAAAAATGGGAAAGTACAAAGGAACTTGCAAGTATGATCGAGCGGGTTGAAGGATGGAAGGTTAAGGGCCATCATCCTGCGACACAATACTTTATGGCATTACGAATGGCTGTTAACCAGGAAATGGAAGGGGTTCAAAAGGGTGTACGTCATTGTATCTCTGGACTTAAGAATGGTGGTCGTCTTGCTGTGATAACTTTTCATTCATTAGAAGATCGAATTGTGAAACAAATTTTTAAAGGTGAACTTTCTGGGTTTTGCTTCAATAAAAAAGTTATACAAGCGGGTGAAGAAGAAGTTAGACTGAACTCAAGGGCAAGGAGTGCCAAGTTAAGAATTTTCCAGAAGGGAAGGCCAAGTGAAAGCGAGTTCAAAAAATTCCATAAAAAGTATGATCAGTCTGGTTCTCATTCTTAGTTCGCTTTTCGCCATTGCATTTTTGCAAATGGAGGAGCGGAGACAAACCTATTATTTATTACAATTGAATAAAGATTTAAAGAAAAATATCGAAACACGACGAAACTTAGAAATCAAAAGGCTCAATGCATTGAGACCTCAAAAAATTGAAAAAGAAATTCAATCTCGAACGGCTCTCAATCAAGCCCAATCAGATCAAATTATCCATATGCCTAGCACGACTTTGAATTCGATACCTTCAGGAGTTATATCGGATTCAAGTCTGTTATCTATTAAAAAGGAGTTCGTGGAGTCGAATTTATGAAAACAAGAATTGTTATTAGCTTTTCATTTTTCGCAGCTTTTTGGGCTTTGTTATTAATGAGAGTGTTTTTTGTTCAAATTTTTCCCCATGAAAAATTAGAGCGCCTTGAGTTGCGTCAATATGAAACTACGGTGAAAATTGAAGGGCGACGAGGTTCCATTTATGATCGCAAAGGAGTTGAGCTTGCTATTTCAGCTCCGGCTTATTCTTTGTACGCTGATCCGCAACTTTTAGTGAAAGAAAAATTAACAGTAGCGCGACAATTAAGAAAAGCGATTGGGTTAAGCATTCCCATTTTTTTAAAACTCGTTAAAGATAAAAAAAAGAGATTTGTATGGTTGGAAAGACAACTTTCTTCCCTTCAAATGGAAAAAGTGAAAGCACTGAATATACATGGTTTGGGTTTTATTGAAGAACCCATGCGTATTTATCCTGATGAAGAGATTTTAAAACCAATCTTAGGAGTGGTGGGAAATACTGGACGCGGACTCGAAGGTGTAGAGAAACAATTTGATTCTGTATTGAGAGGAAATCCAAAGAAGTTGCAAATTCGTCGTGATGCTAGAGGACGTCCTATTCAAGTCAATGGTCTTCTAGTTACAGAAATTGAAGAAGGGACTGATGTGCAACTCACTCTTGACCGAGAGATGCAATATGTTTTGCATCGAGAACTAGAGCGAACCTTGGCGGAGCAAGAAGCTCAGGGTGCACTAGGTGTAATACTAGATGCCAAGACCAGCGAAGTTTTAGCCATGGATGGATTGGGACATTCAATGAGTGGTGATGCGCTCCAGTCAAGCCCTTGGCGTAATCGTCCGATGCTAGATGCATTTGAACCAGGTTCAACAATGAAAACTTTTGTAATTGCCGCGGGATTACAGCAAAAAGGATGGCAACCTAATACACGTTTTAATTGTGAAGGTGGAAAACTAAAAATTGGAAAACGCACTATCAATGAGGCTGATGGTCATCATAATTTTGGTTGGTTAACAATTAGTGAGATATTAGCTTTTAGTTCCAATGTAGGAATGGCTAAAATGGCCTTTGATCTAGGTGCTAAAAGTGTAAAACAAATTCTTACCCAATTTGGATTTGGTCAGAAAACTGGAATCAATTTGCCAGGTGAAGCAAAGGGAATAATACAAGAGGGCAAGTGGAGTCAGCATTTATTAAGCAATGTCTCTTTTGGACATGGAATGGCGGCAACGCCTCTGCAAATTGCTAATGCCTATGCGGCCATCGCAAATGGTGGTATTTTAAATACTCCAACGATTACCAAACCGATTGAGACAAAATTAAAAAATTGGCTTCCATCATGGGATGTAGAACAGTCTAATTCTGGAACTGATTTTCAACAAAAAGCGATACGAATACTTTCTGAAGCCGAAGCTCAAACACTCAGGTTATTGTTGGCAGGCGTGGTGGTTACTGGTGGTACAGGAGTTAGCGCAGTTGTGGCTGGGTATCCTGTGGCCGGCAAAACAGGAACCGCGCAAAAAGTAAACCCAAAAGGTTTAGGTTATCTGCCGAATGTTTATATCTCTAGTTTTGTTGGTATGATTCCAGCCAATAATCCACGATTTGTAATTTATGTAGCAGTGGATTCTCCTAAAAAGCAATATTATGGATCGCAAGTGGCAGCACCTTTATTTTCACGTATAGCAACATTTGCAGTGAGACATGAAGGTTTGGCGCCGAGATGGTTGAATGAGCAACAAGCTGAGGGATTGCTTCCTAGTCTTGCAAGTAATAAGTATCGTAAGATAAAGCAAGAAATGGGTGCACCTGTAATTGCTGAGAACGCTGATCTTTCATCTATGAGTTCTAATTCAGATGCATCGAATTTGAATTTACCTATAGACACTATTTCAATTCAGGATCACGAACTGAATCCCACTGCAGGAAAAACTTTTTCTGGCTCATTAGAAGTTCAAACTAATGCTAATGTGGTACAAACAACTCAATCGAAAGAACAGAAATCATTGATGTCTCAATTATCCATGCCAAACCTTTCCGCTCTCACTCTTCGTGAGGTCCATGAACGCTTATTTAATCGAAATATAAATGTAAAAATTCATGGTTCCGGGCGGGTCGCTCGCTTCCAGCCTCCAGAGGGCTCAATAATTGATGATAAAGACAAAATTGAACTTTGGTTAAGTGAGTAAATAATAAGGGTAAATAAACACCATCTCTTGACATTAAATTAAAATTTAATAATGCTTAAGTTGCACTAAAGACCTGTATTAAAATAAATTGGACAAATAAACTAAATCGATTTTGATTCAGTCCCTTTATTTACTTTTATTGCCTTTATTGATTTTATAGATTGGATTTTTAATAAACTTATGGAGGAACTAATGTTGCAAAAACTTTTAATCATGATAGTGATGTTGATTTCAATTACCGAATTATCTTGCGTTTCAAAATCAAAGCATCTTGATGAAGTGAATCGCTATGAGCAAACAGTAAAAGACAAAGATGACTCTTTAGTGAAGAAAGATGCACAGATCAAGGATTTAGAACAAAAGTTAGTTTCTATCACTAAAGATCGAGGCCAATTGAAAACAAATCTTGATGAACTTAGTAAAGCCATGAATGAAATGAAAGAACGACGTGAACAAGAGCAGAAGTTAATTCAAGAATTTAAAGATTTAACAGCTAAGTTTAAAACATTAACTGATAGTGGTGCTCTCAGTGTTCGCATTGAGGATGGCAAAATGATGGTGAGTTTGGGCTCGGATATTTTGTTTGCATCAGGGTCATCTAACTTATCTGTAGAAGGAAGAAAAACGATTTCTGAAATTGCAAAACGATTAGCGGAAATTCCAAAGAAAAGTTATCAAGTCGAAGGTCATACGGATAATATTCCAATCAAGACAGCATTGTTTCCATCTAATTGGGAGCTTGCTTCTGCACGGGCTTTGTCCGTTGTCAGAAACTTAATTGAAGGTGGTTTGGAGCCAAACAGAGTGAGTGCGGCTAGTTTTGCAGAAACTCATCCCGTTGCAGCTAATGACAATCCCGAATTAAGAGCTAAAAATAGAAGAATCGAAATTGTGGTTGTTCCTAATCTTGAAAATCTACCTGGATATGAAGAACTCCAAAAATACACTAAGTAGAGTTAGTTCGGAGATTTAATTTGAAAATCAGTTCATTTTCTTGAGTTATCCACAGGATTTATTTATTTTTACCGAGTAGCTGTGGATAACTTCTTGCTTGATCCAGCTTAATGCTA
>Ga0154020_10000905_pt1 | contig 36516 bp, 26 predicted proteins | sample Klosneuvirus_201_FD_109709 | JGI IMG/M metagenome (GOLD analysis project Ga0154020, IMG submission 109709) | Active sludge microbial communities from wastewater, Klosterneuburg, Austria - Klosneuvirus_20160825_MG | ecosystem: Engineered > WWTP > Aerobic digester > Activated sludge | place...
AGTGAATACACCCGCACCAACAAATGCAAGAACCATTAATGAAACCATTGAACTACTTTGAAGAATGCCTGTCACAATTGCCCCACCGCTGACAGCTCCAATTCGATTTTTTGTTATTTTTTGCAAAAATATTTTGAAATTTCTACCAGAGAGCTTTTTTAATGATTCTTCAATCAAATACATGGCAAAAAGAAATAATCCAATTCCTGCAGAAAGCTTAAAAATACTAGCTACTATCTCCATTAAATGAAAGAATTAAATTGAATCGTCGACAAATTCATTTTGTGATCATTTAGATTTAAACAAATTTACAATTTTTTTTGAAGGTTTTAAATCCAAATTTACAGTTTCAATTTCTCCGATAAGAAATCCGTATGGTTTGAGGGTATCAACATGATCACATACAATTTTAAACATTGCTATCAACGGAATGGCGAGAAATATTCCTGCAATTCCCCAAATTAATTCGCCAACCACAAGGGCAATAATGGTAAATAATGGATTGATCTTAACTTGTGATCCTACAATTAATGGCTCTAATACCCATCCTTGAATAAATTGAACGATACCATAAGTAACAATTATACCTAGAATTATTGGTAAGCTTGCACCCTGTACTGCTGAAACTAAAACTGTAATCGTTGTGCCTGTAATATTTCCTATGAATGGAACAATTTCCAGCAACCCACAAAGTATTGCAAAAAAGAAAGCATTTTTTACCCCAAGTATACTAAAACCAATGCTATACATAATCCATAAACAAACTATCATTTTTGAAAGTCCAAATAAATACTGCTGCGAGACATTAGCAACTCTATAGATAACTTTTTCAACCTCATCACGATGTGAAGGCTGAGCCAACATCAATAAAAACTTTTTAATGTGAGCCCTATAATACAATAACCCAAAAATATAAACTAAAGTTAGAAAAAAATTAATAAAACCAGATGCCATAGATCCTGCCATTATGGGGATAATGTCCCCTGCATTAGCTTGTTGCGTTTCCAATAATTGAGATTGTTTTTCTAGGGTAATACCAAAATGGTTAAAAATATAATCTTGGATATTAGCACTCGTTTCCAAAGCTCTTTGTTTAATTAACACAAAATCTGATGCCAAAGCTGAAACTTGCCATCCTACTAAAAAAAATAAACCTCCTATAAACAACAAAATAACTAATAGACAAATACTGGTAGCAAATCCACGATACAGTCTTTTTGACTCCATCCATTTACAAAAAGGCAAGAACAACGTGGCCACAACTCCAGCAATAGATAATGGAATTAAAAACGCTTTAGCAATATACAGCCCTCCAATCAAAAGAAATAATACGAGTAATTTTTTAATTAATGAGAGGGCAGATGTTGTCATAATGTATAGAAATTTTAAATCAATAGGAAATAAAGATTATGATGATCACTCAAACAGTGTTGAATGAAACAGCATCCATTGAATAAACATGTAAATATATCAAATTAAATTTTTTAATTACCGCCAATTTATGAATATTATTCAAAAAAATTATTTTAAAAAGAGTAATAAAAATTTATATATATATATTTTATTTAAACATATATACTATTGTTTTACAAATTATTATAGTAGTTTTTTTAAAAAAAAAACTACAAATCAATTATAAAGAATCACTTAATAAAACGAAGCCCGGCCACAAAAGAAACAAAACTCAATATTAAAAACATCAACAACACAAATACAAATCTCTTAATTAGCACTTGATCTCTTTATGCAAAGCCATTGAAAACCACTCCAAAGAGAATTTCTCCTCTGCCACAATGGGTGGAAATAATGGTCTCATTGCTTTTAATTTCTCTGCAATAATTTGACTTATCAACAGATGACAATTCAATTTATTGTCAGCTGGTACTAAATACCAAGGGGCATACTCTGTACTCGTATATTTGAATGCCTTCGAATATGCCTCTTGATATCGATTCCAAAATTTTCTTTCATTGATATCTTGAGATGAAAATTTCCAATGCTTTTCTTTATGCTCTATTCTATCATTGAATCTTTTAGCTTGTTCATTTTTTCGAAATGTGAAGAAATAATTTTAAAACCTGGGTACCATTTTCTATTATGGTATTTTCAAAATAATTAATTTGATTATATCGCTTTAACCAAAAATCATGATTAATTTCAGTTATTGATTTAATGTCCGGTAATCGTTCAGCTAGGACAATTTCAAGATGAACTTTGGAAATTAAAACATTCTAATAATGGGAACGATTAAAAATAGTTATCTGTCCATATTCAGGTAGTTTTTGAAAATGACGCTATAAATAATCTTGCTCCAATTCTATAATAGATGAATGTTTAAAGCTAAACACTTGCACAACTTGCGGGTTAACATCTTTCATAATATACGTGACACAGCTGTCCTTCCCTGAACTATCCATACCCTGTAAAATGATTAATAAAGATTGACTGTTCTCTGCAAATATTCTATTTTGGAGCTTAGATATCTTTTTGACTTCCTTATTTAATCGATCTTTTAAAATCTGCTTATTGAACTTTTCTATCAATACATTTGTAGTAATTTTAGAAAGATTAATATCCAAATTTTGATCTATTTTACACGCTAACCATTTCATAATAAATATGATAATCTAAGTTTTGTATTTCTTCAATAGTTTGGATTACTCCTATTAAAATAAATATAAAGAACCCATTATACAATCAATTGTAATGGTACCGGTGGAACAGTATTCTTTGATCCATTAATTTCACGTAATATAAATAAAACTGAAATACTTGTAATCGAAGCAAAGAAACACCATACTGAAACAAAATAATACTGATAAAACAGTATAGACACTAAAAACGAAAAAAATACTATCAAACCAAGCATCCACAATTTTTTAACAGTAGAGAAAAATGGTGGTGCTAAAATGGCTACTATATAAAAAACGCTTCCAAACAAACTTCTGGTATGTGGATAATGTAGTACATATAATATATGGTAATCCATTATCTGAGCTTCTACAGGAAAAACAAAAAGACAATATCCCAAATAAATTGAAATTACAACTCCCATGAATACAAATACTTTTTGAATCCGTTTGTACTTTGTACCTTTATCTAAAAGCAATATGGAAAATGGTATCCAGACTGGCCATGTCACTTGAGCTAAAAATAAAAATACATAAGTTAAATTCCTTTGTATGAATACGAACGAGGGATCCCTAAGCGTAATCCACAAAAGTCCTTCAGTAATTTGTTGCGCTGCAAACATCAAAGGAATACTTGCAAAAAGTATTTGCGGTATTGATTTGACTTTTCTCATGGAAGCCATACCTATGGCGGAAAGAACAATTCCTGCTCCAAAACTTGCACCTGCTGAAAAACACATAACTTATGAATTATTAAGGTAATGAAAATAACTGCCAAACATTAATATATTCTAGATATTCAGTAAATATGCAAAATAAAAATATGATATTAACTTGACAATCGCTAAATGTCTACGATAACAGCTTTACTATTTTAAATATCTTCTAAGAATCCAAGCATTGGTCTCATGTTGTTCCATTATGCCGGTGAGAATATCCGCTGTGCATGCATCACCTATTTTATCTACACATACCTCAATGTCCTTCCGCAACTGCTTAACAACGGTTTCGTGATCTCCTAATAGTTCCTTCATCATATCTTTTTGAGATGGATATTTATCCGGAGATTCCTTAAGTCTTGATAAATCAATAAACTCTTTCATCGTACCAATGGTTCTACCACCCAATTTATTAATTCGTTCAGCGACTATATCGATAATTTCTTCTAACTCTGTATACTGAGATTGAAACAATTTATGTAGTTCCATAAAACTTTCCCCATAAACATTCCAATGAAATTTTCTTAATTTAACATACAAAGTCATTTCGTCAGATAAAATGATACTTAACAAGGCAACACATTTCTCTAAATTCTTTTCTGCTATTCCAATTTCTAGTTTCATGATTTTACTATTTTTTTACTACTTACAATTTATTAATCTCATTTATGAAAATTTCAAACATACTATCCAATAAAAATCAAAGGTATAAAATTTGAAAAGTCGCCATAAAACATATCCTTTATGCTTTGGTTAGAATTAATTCAAACTAAGTTTACAAAGGCTATCTTATTGAAGTCAAACATTTGGTCAATCTTGAATTAATTGAACCGATTGGGTCTAACTTTCAATGGATAAAAGTACAAGCAATCCACAAAGCTTTATTATATGATTCATAGAAAATGTTTCATTATTCCTACAAAATATACAATAAACTTCCTTGTTCACTAAAGCCTTAAATTAATAACAGGACCAATACCACAAATAATTCTTAAACAAAAAAAAAACTACCCAAAAATAAATTTGGGCAGTTTCTTATAAAGGGATAACATTCGGATAGTAATCACAATTAATTTTTTGGAACTATATCAAGGATAACTGTTCGATTATAAAATCTATCCTCTGGAAAGGTATTATTAAAAGGAGACATACTTTCATCTTCACCAAAACCATAAATTTCAATAATAACATCAGATCTTTTTTGTTTTAGCAATGCCAATTCTATAATTTTCTTAACGTCATTTGCTCTGGCCAATGATAATTTTTGATTGTGCACTTCATCGCCGATGATGTCTGTATATCCATGTATATAAACCGTTCCACCAGTCGGAATTTTTGGAACAATAATATCTGTTAAATACTTATCATACATTGATATTGCATTGGATTCATTGAACTCATATAATATGCTATATCGCTTACCTTCCTGTTCTTGGGTTGGAGTCCATAGCACCATATGTACTTTAGTGTCTTTGATAACTGTGTTTCCATTACCTGCTAATCCAATCATTTTTACTTTATAATTTCCATCTGGACGAGTTCCTAAAATAGATTTTCCTGGAATTCTAACCAAGTCTTGATAAAAAGGACCAAATTTTTGAACTACATTGTTGTCATCAGTAATTTCCATTGACCACGATTTTAATCCTTCCATTGCACCATCTGCATTAAATGCAACATAACTATCTAGTGGTGCCTCCTGATTTGACATTATTTCAACTGACTTCAACAAAGTACTTGATCCATTTTGAAATTCCATGAGTAATTCTGGCGATTTGCTTTCAATAGAAACTCTACGATCACCAGCACGAAGTAATTCAAGTTCACGTGTAGCTCCAGGCTGTTCTGATGGAATTTTTGGTTTTACCTTTCCTTCAGTTTCAATTCTACTAGGATTGATACTAAATACACTAACGAGATACTGCTTTACTGATTCAGCCATATCCATTCCATCTTGAGGCCCGACATCTGAAGATCCAACTAAATTAATAGTCATTGCTGTATTTTTATTCATTCGATCACCGAGAATATTAAGTACATTATAATAGACAATCATTTGTCTTTGTGAACGGCCCGACATATTTTTAGGAACAAACATGTCCAATTGATCCTCTTTAAAATTTTTAACTTGATCTTTACTGATTAACTCATACCGATTTGGAATTTGGGTTGAACCATTGTCGAAAAACACATAATTTCGTAGAGGAAATATTTCTCTAACTTTTCTTATGGTAGGAATATTTTTAGGAGCAATTACAGAAAACCGAACGATCGGATCGGGTAACTCTGCACCCAATATTATAGGCATTTTTTTACCAAAACCAAACTTTAATGCGGCACCCAATCTAAGCGTATTGATATTCCATGTTTCTATGGATCGCGGAGACTGTCCAAAGTAGGGATGATAAGCGACAAAAGGAGAAATTACAAATTGAGTCCTGTGGTTTTGCGAACATAAAGGAATATCATATCCTGCACCTACTTGCATGGATAATAAGGTACTTTTGACATCACTCAAATCACCTTTCACATCTGGAGTCAATTCTTGATCAGGATAAGCTGGATTAATTCCCAATTTATATGTAAATGCTTTTGCAACATTGAATGCTAATCGAGGTCCACCAAACAAATAAAAATGAGATTTAAAAGGGGCAAAACGTAAACTTGGCTCCAATGTAATATAACTTAAATTTGTACTTAAATCTGCCGGACAATTACAAGGTGTTACAACCTGAGAATATATCGCATTCCTTCCATCATATCCAGCTTGAAACATAAAACCTAAACTAGATTCTGGATTATGATATTCCACTAAAGGTGCCAGATAAAGTCCTACACTATTTGCATTATGAAATGTCACAGGCGGTGTAAAACTAGAATTCAATTGATGTGTAGATCCTCTGTAATAATTAAAATTAGCACCTGCCGCAGCTCCAAACCACAACGAAGGTTTTGTATAATTCAATTCCTGTGATTGGATCGGTTGATGAAGTATCATGATTGCTAACACAATAACACACATTATTTTACTTAAATAAACAGTAAGAGATTTGCATAATAACATTTGAAAATTTATATTGTATTTCATTTTTTTTAATTTTATGGTCTGTTGATAATATTTGTACTTGTCAATACTACTGCACCATTGATACAAAGCATTCTACCTTCAGCTTGTGCACCAGAATTCATCGTTACTGAAGTCAATGCTAAAATATTTCCCTGGAAAGAAGTAAAATCACCAATAGTTGCAGAACTACCAACTTGCCAAAATACATTACTTGCCTGAGCACCTCCACTTAAAATGACATTTCCACCTGCACCTCCAATAGTGGTAAAACCTGAAGCAATTTGAAAAATCCAAACTGCACTCGGATCGCCTTGAGCATCCAATGTTAAATCGCCTGATGCAATTAAAAGTGTAGAAGTTGATTTATATATTCCAGGAGCAAGGGTCAATCCACCTTGATCTCCAGATACTGTTATAGGCGGTGGATTTGAAGCACCTGCTGCAAAATTATAAGCTGCAGACAAATCTCTTTTTGCTTGTAATAACATATCAGGAACACCTGGAGGCGTAATATCGTCTGCTGCAAAAATGGCTCCGTTGACTACTATTGCTGGAGGGAATCCAGTAATTGATGAACGAAATCCTGGATAAATTCCGACATCCATATTGTGAATTTCACTGAATCCTGCCTGGTTACTGACACCAGCACCGGCTATAATTCCAAATCTTTCTACTGATGCAAGAATTACTAATGGTGGATTCAATGAAGCTCTAGTTGTAAAAGTCCATACATAATCTGCTGCTAAAGGTATGCCTGCAAGATTTTTTGCTTGTGTATTGATAGTTGCGGTATAGATTGTTAAAGGAGATAATTTTGCTGAAGGGATAAATGTAAGTGTAGTTCCAGAATAAGTAATCGTACCAGCTACTAAATTTCCTCCTTGTTTCAAATTAAAACTTGAACTGTTTATGGTAGAAGGATCCATTGGAACACTAAATTCAGCTGTAATTATTTTATTTAATATCACACCTGTTGCATTATTAATTGGATCTGTGGAAACAACAGTGGGCGGAGTTATATTCATTGTTGTAAAAATCCACACATAATTATTTGCTAATGACATACCAGAAATATTTTTCATTCCAGTAGTCAATGTTACAGTATATATTGAATTTGAATTAAGAGGAGCAGTAGGTGTAAAAGTTGCAGTAACTCCAGAATAATTAATAATACCTGCAATAGGAATACTTCCTAGTTTAACAATAAAGTTTGCGGCAATTATTGTTGTTGGATCCATAGGCACACTAAATGATGCAGCAATTATTTTATTCAGAGATACATTTATTGCATTATTGGTTGGATCTGTAGATATTACAGTTGGCGGCAGAACAGTTACAGTAGTAAAACTCCACACGTAATTTGCTGCCATAGAAACGCCCATAATACTTTTTACTGCAGATGTAATGGTAACAGTGTAAACTGTATTTGATTTAAGTGGGTTCGTTGGCACAAATGATGCTGTAGTACCAATATAAGATACAGTTCCAGCAATAGTATTTGATCCTTGTCTTACTAAAAAACTTGAAGTATTGATCGTAGTAGGATCCATTAAAGTACTAAAATTAGCAGAGATAACTTTATTCAATGGAACATTAATTGCATTACTTGTTGGATCTGTTGAAATAACAGTAGGAGCAGGTATAGTGGTTGTTTTAAATGTCCAAACATAATTCGCATTTAATGGAACACCTGGAATATTTTTAGCAAGTGTAGTAATAGTTGCAGTATATGTCAAATTTGGATTCAATACATTTACCGGTGTAAATGTGGCAGTTAAACCTTTGTAGGTTACTAAGCCTGGTATTACTTGATTCCCTTGTCTAAGTAAAAAACTTTGTGCATTAATGGTCGAAGGATCCATAGCTACACTAAATGTAGCTGTGAGTATTTTATTGACCGGAACATTAATTGCATTATTTTCTGGATCAGTAGATACTACTGTTGGCGCAACAATAGTAACAGTGGTAAATGACCAATTATAGTTACTTGCTAATGCGATACCAAATAAATTCTTCGCTCCAGTAGTTATAGTTCCAGTGTAAGTCGTATTAGATTTAAAAGGAGTAGTTGGAATAAACGAAGCTGTATTTCCAGAATACAGAATAGTTCCAGAAATAGAATTTACACCTTGTTTTAAAGTGAATGTATTTGAATTAATAGTTAATGGATCCATCGGCATATTAAATGTCGCAGTCACAATTTTATTCAAAGCTACATTTGTAGCATTATTTGCAGGATCTGTAGATATTACTAGTGGAGCTAAATTTGAAACGGTGGTAAAAGTCCACACATAATCTTTAGCTAGTGATACTCCTGTCAGATTTTTTGTCTCTGTTGTAATCGTTCCGGTATAAACAGTGCTTGCTTTAAGTGGTGAAGCGGGAACAAAAGTTGCAGTTCTGTTTAAGAATGTTACACTGCCGCTAACTAAAATCCCATTTTCTCTTAATGTAAAGCTCGTTGAATTAATAGTCGATGGATCCATAGGCTCGCTAAAAGTAGCTGTAATCCTTTTAGATAAAACTACATTAAATGCATTGTTTTGAGGATCGGTAGAAATAACTGTAGGCGCAACAGTTGATCCCGTACTGAATACCCAAATATAATCTGAAGTCATATTGATACCATTAAGATCCTTTACTGAAGCATAAATAGTTCCTGTATAAGTAGTATTAGGACTTAATGGACTTGTAGGTGTAAATGTTGCTACATTACCTGAGTATGTAATCGCACCCAGAAGTTTTGCATCACCCTGATTAATTGTAAAACTAAAAGCGGTTAAGGTTAATGGATCCATAGGTACACTAAAAGTTGCCGTAATTATTTTGTTTAATGCAACATCAGTTTCATTATTAGAAGGATTGGTACTTATTACAAACGGCGCTACAAATGTAATCGTTGTAAAAGTCCATTCATAATTAGACGCAAGTGATGTTCCATCCTCATTCTTTATAGAAGAGGTTAGAATACCAGTATACGTTGTATTTGGTTTTAAAGGAATTATTGGCGTAAAAAAAGCTGTCAATCCATTAAAAGTTACAAAACCTTCAACTGCTGCAAAACCATCCTTCAAAATAAAACTATTATTGTTAATTGTGTTTGGGTCCATTTGCACATTAAATGTTGCAGAAATTTGTTTATCTAAAACCACACCGGTCTCAAGATTGAAAGGATTAGTAACAATAACTATAGGTGATAATGTTACTCCAGTGCTAAATGTCCACACATAATCCGTTTGTAATGCATTCCCATCAAGATCCTTTATCATCCTTGTAATTCTACCAGTGTAAGTAGTACTGTCTTTAAGGGGGGCGAGTGGAATAAATGTAGCAGTTAAACCAGTGTACAAAATAGATCCTTCTATAGGACTACTGCCAGTAATGGTAAAAGAAAATTGATGAATCGTTTCAGGATTAATTTCTTCATTGAATATGGCTGTTATTACCTTAAACAATGGAACATTTGTTGCACCGTTTACAGGATCAGTAGAAACAACTAATGGACAAATACCAATGATTTCGTTAAAATCATCTTTTTTACATCCACTTGTTAAAAAAAACCAAACTAAAGCAAGTAAAGCCATTAGAGATTTTATGTTCATATTATTTGATTTAAGTATCCGCAACTGGACGGTCAGAAGTGAAAGAATTTCCACGCTGCAAAGATGAGATTGTAATAGCATTGGACTATTACACAATTCAAAATAGTCCTTATATAATTAAAAAAGAATGCATACTAATATAAAAACATATGCGCTAAAAAAAATGTCATTAAAGAAATTCCGATAGAAAAAAATATTTAAAAGAAATAATTTCATTAATTATACAACAAGCATTCTTAATCATATAATATATTTAAATCAAACAAGACTTACTTTTGCAATTACACAGAAGAAATTAAAATCATTTAACTAATTTTTCAATATGAAAATTACCATTCTAAACTTCTTGATCATAATGAGCATTATATCAAGCTGCTCTTCTTGGAATAAAACGCAAAAAGGAGCAGCAATTGGAACAACTGGAGGCGCCGCTACAGGTGCAGTCATTGGAAGAGCTTCAGGAAATACAGGACTAGGCGCCATTATTGGCGCTACAATAGGTGGTATATCAGGCGCTCTAATAGGACGCACTATGGATAAACAAGCTGAAGAATTAAGAAATAATATTCCTAACGCTAATGTTGAGCGAGTTGGAGAAGGAATCGTAGTAGAATTCAACAATAAGATACTATTTGGTTTTGATCAATTTGATTTGACACCAGAAGCACGAACCCATTTGAATGCGTTAGTTGATATATTACAAAAGTATCCAGACACAAATATTGAAATTCAAGGTCACACTGACGACCAAGGAACAAACAAATACAATAAATCATTATCAAAGCGAAGGGCAAAATCTGTATCTAATTATATTTTACAATCTAATGTTTCAAATTCAAGACTTAAAACAATTGGTTTTGGAGAAACTGCACCTAAATATGCTAATTCAAGTTCAGACGGTCAAGCACAAAATCGCAGAGTAGAATTTCTAGTGTCAGCTAACAAAAAGATGAAAAACGAAGCTTCAAAGAAAGCAGATGAACTTGGCAACAAATAAATAAAAGTCCCAAAAAATAAATTAAATCACAACATAAACAAAAGTTATGAACTTGATAATAAAATTCCAACTAATATTCGGTATTATATTCCTTAACACAATTTATTTATCGACAGCTCAATCCAATTCTGATATTAGGAACAGTCCATACTTCGGTTTGCAAGGTGGAATTCAATTTCAAAATATTAATGGAACAGATGCCAATGATAATGACTTAAATAATGATTTACGCATTGGATTTAATGCTGGTGTGATCATTGCATTTCCGGTTGTACCAGAATTTTATATTCAATCTGGCTTATTATATAGTTTAAAAGGAGCTACCGGAGAAGAAACCCTTGGAGGTGTAGTAATGAAACAAAACATCAAGATTAATTATATTGAATTACCCATTCATTTGCTCTATAAGCCTATGCTCGGCAATGGCCATTTAATCCTGGGTATTGGTCCGTATATTGCTTTAGGTATTAGCGGTAATGTCAAATATGAAGGTGGAGGAGCAAGTTTAACTCAAACTATAAAATTCAAGAATTCCGTAGGTTTGACTGATCCCGGAAACTACTCCTACTTTCGACCTCTTGATGCAGGGGCAGATTTGTTGGTAGGCTATGAATTCAACAATTACATTTCATTCCAGATTAATGCACAATTGGGCTTACTTAAAATAAACCCAAAATATGAATTCGCTAGTGACTCAAAAACATCAGCAAAAAATACAGGCTTTGGTCTTACTATTGGATATCATTTCTAAAAATTCAGTTAGATCTAATCCATTAAAACATTAATAATGGTTATTTCTATTCCATTAATATCCAAAAATCAAGTCAGCCCAATAAATCTCCTTTTGCTTTAATAAAACATCCTGGAATTATACTCAACTCTTAACATATTGTAATTTGTATTCAATAATAAAATTCACTATTTACAGGCTCATTAAGTCTTTATAATTTTTTCTGAATATTTGTATGGTATAATTTTCTGACCATGAGTGAGTGCATACACTTTGGTAAATTCTGCACCAAAATACAAAATGATCGCCGAATAATAGACCCATACTAAAATGAGAATCACGGAACCTGCTGCTCCATAAATAGAAGCAATTGCAGAACTTCCAAGATATGCACCAATTGCAAATTTCCCAATCATAAATAAAAATGCAGTAAAAGCTGATCCTACGATACAATCATATAGAACTATTTTTGCATCCGGCAATGCTTTAAATATAATAGCAAATAAAAGTGTAATAATAAAAAATACCACTAGAATATTAACAACATTAAACAAATATATCGTATCCTTAGGATAATAAGTCGACAAACGATTATTGAGCACGTCCATGATTGCGCTTATAATTAAACCAACCATTAATAAGAAACCAACTGAACCTATCATCGAAAAAGACATCAATCGATTTTTTAAAAACTTTACAAAGGCTCTATTAGGCTTGGCCTTAATCCCCCAAATGTAATTGATTGAATCTTGAATTTCTGAAAAAACACCAGAAGCTCCAATAAGCAATACAACGACTCCAAAAATAGTTGCAAAAGTATTACTATTGGATAATTTTACATTTTTAATGGCTTCCTGAATTTGAGTAGCCGCAGCATTTCCAACCAATCCGTTGATTTGACCAAATATTTCACCTTGAACAGCTTCCTTACCAAAGAAATATCCAGATAGACTAATAATAATCATAAGTAAAGGTGGCAAAGAAAAAATAGTATAATAAGATAAAGCCGCACTAAGTTTCATTGCGTTATCAGCATTAAATTCCTTATAAGTTTCCTTCAATAAAAAAAATACATTGTGGGCCGTTCGCCGAATTGCCATACTTATATATTTATAATAAATTAAAATTAATCATACTAAACCTAATTATATTTTGCAATGTACGGTTTATCTAGTACAAAATCCTTAAACCCAAAATTAGTTGTTTGAAACGAATTAAATTTAAAAATATCTTGTCCAACCCCTGGCACCAAAGGAAAAAATGAAACTGACAACTGAAAACTACTAAACACCAATTTTTCATTTTTTATAAGAACTCCTAAAGCCAATTGAGTATAAACCTTGCTATTCCTAAAACCAGTATCCACATTACTTAACATTCCCATTGAATAATTAACATAAGGACCAAAATAAAATCCAAAAACATGCCATGGAGCATAAGATTGAGTCTGGAAATTAAGAAGCAATCTATTCTTCCCAAATAAATGACTACTATTAAAACCATCCAAACCATTTGCTTCATTTAAAGTTAAACGTTCAAAATTATTTCGATGTATTCCGTAAAGCATTTGAGGTCTTAAGAAAGCTCTGAATTTCCAATTTTTTACCACAAGTAATTTTGTAAAATAATCAAAACTTAGTGATATAATACCTTGTTCAAATATTGTTCTATGAATAAATGTTCCATATTCCAATTGCCCTCCTAAATAACCAAAATAGTTATAATAACCAGTTGCATATCGCAATCCAATGTATGATCGGCGTATCGCACCTCTTACTTGAACCCCTCCTGTTAAACCGTAGATTTTTCCAACTGGCACATCTTCTGTTATTCCAAAACCAAAAATATAATGGTCTTGAACATATTTCCGGGAAGATATACCTAAGCCTAATAAAAATAACTCCTCATTCAAATAAATAAGAAATGTGTCGGAAAACGAATTTGAAGTCTTATCATATTTAATATGCTTAAATCTTGTAGCTAATATTAGATTTGTAGTACGTTCATTTTCCGTTCGCCCCTTAAAAATTTGCCATGCTCTACCTATCCAATAATCTCTGGAATTAAACTTAAAATAATATGGCATAGCCCCAAATCTATAATAGTAGAAAGAGTCCTGATTATATTGATGAGAAATTTTAATACCAGCCGCCCATTTTGTCAATGGTGAGAAAAAAGGTCTATCAATATTTAAACTAGCATTAACATACTTATACTCATTTACTTCAAAATGTATGGTTGAATTTAAATATGTATTATTAATGTTTGGGATAAAATAATTTACTTTGTATGCATTCCGATTCAATTGACGGTTTCTGGTATATGCATTATGAAATTCATGACCTATTCCAAAAATATTTTTATCAGTCAATTGCCATTTTAATCTAGAGTTTGTAGAAGTAAAACCGGGAACCAAACTCCATTTATCTAAAACTACAATGAAGATATCAACTGAATCATTTGTTCCCATTATGCGTTCTACAGATATTTCAACATCCTGAACAAAAGTCTGATTCCGTACCAAGCGCTCTGATTCATTGACAATCAATGAATCAAATCGTTGGTTTTGTTTAACCAATAATAAATTTCTAATGGTAATTTGTTGAGATTTAATATGTGCTTTATTACCAAGTTTAATAAACATATTTTGTTTATACTTCCGTTTATCTAATAAAGAATATGCAAATGGATCGATAGTTTCAATATGAATTTTTCGGATTATTTTGCCTTCACACTTCTTATAGGACCTCAAATTTTTACTTTTGGCTACATGAATTAAATCAACACTTTGATTTGGATTAGAATCAATTGATTTAAAAATCAACCGATAAGCTATCTTAGTTAATTTACTTCGTTTCGAATACACTTCCAAATATCTATAAATATCATTTGAATCCGATTTTTGAGGTGCATTTTGACAATGAACATTATTGTCAAAAACCAAAAACACAATCAAAACAATGCAAATAAACTTAACAAACATCTAAAAAATTACATTTAAATATACATTTAACAGCTTATATATCATCAATTTGTAATATATGGAATAAAAGAAATATCCAATTAGACTATTTATTAGATTTAACCGAATCATCATTCAATTCTTTCTTCCTTTTTAAAGCTTCCTTCTTTTTCTTATTAAAATAACCTTTTAAAAGGAAATTATGTTTAACCGCTTCCATATTTTCATTTAATCCCTTCGAACTTTTATTCAAATTTACCATGGTTTGATTGAAATTAGCAGAAATAGTTGAGTCTTGTATCAAACGTCCTAATGTACCTTTACCACTATTGATTTTAAGCATAATTTCAGCTAATTCTTGTGAAATAATTTCTGCATTTCCAGCTGTAACTCTCAAACTAGCCATAATAGCATCGGTCTCAACGGGTTCTTCAGAGAGAAGATTATCTCCATGATCTACAATATCAGCATCTGAACTACCTTGTGTAATGATTAATAATCTATCACCTATAAGTCCTTCCGATCCAATTGCAATTTCACTGTCCTTTTTAATAAAACGTTTAACGTCGGTTCTAATTAACATATCTACTCTGACGGTTGAATCATTAATGATGATGATTTGATCTACCGTACCAACGTTTATCCCAAATAATCGAACATTATTTCCTACTTGCAAGCCACTAACATTATAAAAAGTAGAGTTAATTTTAAACACAGGATTAAACAAATTTCGCTGCTTTCCAATGATAAATATAGCTAGTACAAAAAGTGATAAGCCTATTAAAATAAATAGCCCCAACCTTATTTTAAATTTCTGTGAATAGTTATCCATAATTATTATTAAATGATAAATGCATACAATTTTCGATTATGACTTGAAGAAAGATTGGATTAATTCATCATCTGATTCTTCAAATTCCTTTAAAGTACCCTCTTTATAAACAATGCCTTCGTGAAGCATAATTATACGATTAGCTGTGTGTCGGGCACACTTAATATCATGTGTTATTATAATAGAGGAGGTTTTATATTTTTTTTGAACATCTACAATTAGTGAACTGATCTCATCTGAAGTAACAGGATCAAGTCCAGTTGTAGGTTCGTCATAAAGCATAATTAATGGATCAACAACGATCGTCCGAGCCAAACTAATTCTCTTTCGCATTCCTCCTGAAAGCTGTGAAGGCATTTTATTAATGGCATCTGATAATCCAACATTTTCCAATACTTCAATAATTTTATCACTAATTTCATCTTCAGTAAGTTGTTTTTTAATTCTTCTTAATGGAAATTCCAAGTTTTGTTTAACTGTCATGGAGTCATACAATGCGCCACTTTGGAATAAGAAACCAATTTGTTTTCTTATTTCACCCAATTCTATTCTTGACAAATCATTGACTCTTTGTCCAAAAACATCAATAGTGCCATCATTAAAATTCAATAATCCAACGATACATTTAATCAAAACTGATTTACCAGTACCTGACTTACCAAGTACAATCAAATTTTCACCCTTATATAGCCTTAAAGAAGTATGGTTCAATACAACTTGATCACCAAAAGATTTTACAAGATTATCTATAACGATTACCGCATTATCATCTTCAAGGTTATTACTGATAGGTTCAATCATTGACACAATTTTGGTACTCATGATATGATCATATCTGTGATTTGAACTGCTATCATATCTATAATTATTACTAAAAGAGATGCCAATACTACAGCTGAATTTGCTGCTAAACCAACACTTTCTGTCCCTTTACCGGCATTATAACCTTTATAACAACCTACCAAACCAATTACAGCTCCAAAAAAAAATGTTTTAATAATTGCGGGAAAAAAATCAAAAAAATCTACATGATCAAATGCATGCGATATAAATAAAAATAAATTCACATCACCCCGAATATTGACTCCAATCCAACTTCCTAAAATTCCAAGTGTATCAGCATATAAAACCAAAATTGGAACCATTAAAGTAGTAGCCAAAATTCGTGTTACCAATAAAAATCTAACAGGATTGGTAGAAGATACTTCCATCGCGTCAATTTGTTCTGTAACTTTCATAGATCCCAATTCAGCACCAATACCAGAACCAATTTTACCGGCACAGATAAGTGCTGTAATAACAGGCCCCATTTCCTTAATTAATGATTCAGCTACCATGCCAGGCAGTAAACTTACAGCACCAAAATCTATTAGAACGGGTCGAGATTGTATAGTTAAAACAAGCCCCATGATGGTGCCTGTTATGGAAATCAGAGGCAATGATTTATATCCTATTTGAAAACATTGTCTCAAAAATTCTTTGAATTCAAAATCCTTTGAAAAAGTTTCACGAATAATCAAACCTAGAAATATAAAAACATTTGAAACTTCAACCAGAAAATCATTTGCCTGATTCTTACGTTCAATCGTCTTATCACCTAAAATGCTAAGTTTGACTTTTGTATTCTGTAACTTAGGTCTTGAATTCAATTCAGTATTAGGATCAATCATGATTTGTCTTTTAAGTAAAATTAGTCTTGTTAAATTTTATAGGTAAATGATAATTTAACAATCAATCTGTAATAGAATGATATAACTTCAAAAAAAAAATCATCAATATCTACCTGATTAATATTCTAATTATGTTAAAATCTTCTTCTTTTTAAAATTTAATTTGGTTTTTGTTGTTGGTACTATATTTCCCATTAGAGCGCCCCAATGTTTATATGCTATTGTGTGATCCAATACAACTTTAAGGATTGCAGTTATTGGAATTGACAAAAACATACCAGGGATACCCCATAGTGCTGCTCCCAACAAAACAACAATAACACAAACCAACCCGTTAATTTTAACCTTGGATGCAACTATATGCGGAATAATAAAATGATTATCAACAAATTGAATCAGTAAATAAACCAGGAAAACCAGTATTGGATAAATCGCTGTGTCTTTGGTAATAAAGGCAATTATCATTGGCAAAGCGATAGCAATAACACCACCTATATAAGGAATAATATTAATAATTGCACCAGTTATTCCAAGAACTATAGCATAATCGATACCAAGAATCAACAATGCAATGGAATTCAGAATTGCTATTATAATCATTTCGAATAATAATCCAGTTAAATAACCCTGGATGATTTTCTTTGAGTTAAAAAAAATATCGTTTAATGTAATATGGTGTTCAACCACAAATAATTTATGAATAAAATCCAAAATAAGAACCTTATAATACAATAATAAAACAATATAAACAGGTATTAAAACTACAATAATTAAAACTCCATTTAATAAAAACAAAGTATGTCCTATTGTTCCACCAAGATTATTAATTGCTTCAATCTGATTTTGATTTATCCATTTATTAATTGCTGTTTTCTTAATACTAAATCGCTCCGAAATCCAGTTAATCAATTGCAATAACGAATCATTAAATTTAACTTTTAGTTGCGGATAGGTTTCACTAAATAATGATAACTGACCTGAAATCAAGTACAACAATAAAACAACAATAAAAATAGCAGTAAAAACCGCGATGAATATGGACACATTTCTATTCAAACCCTTGCCCACAATAAAATTAACCATTGGATTTAACAGTATTGCAAATATAATGGCATAAAGTAATGGAAGAATAATAGCTTGCCCAACAAATAACATGAATATAACCGCCAATACGCCTATTGAAATTAAAGAAAATTTTGCATAAAGAGGCAATTTCAATGTTAAATTCATACTTAAATTTATAATTTTCGATTTCTAATTAATAGAAATGTATGTAGTTCAAAGATAAAATTGATCAATCAAAATAAAATTATAAAAATAAAGTTCGATATTACATAATTCACACTTTGGGTATATCTGAGCATTACTAATGCTATATACACTAATTAAAAATTCTAAATCTAAAGAATAAAATTTATACTTTTTATGTCATTTAATCATTTGGAATAAAAATATCAAACTGGGCTCCTTGATTTAATTCACTTGTAGCCATGATCAGGCCATTATGATTTTCAACAATTTTTTTTACAATGGCAAGCCCAATTCCCGTCCCTGCGTAACTTTCTTTACCATGTAGTTTTTGAAAAACCTCAAATATTCGTTCATTAAAATGGGGTTCAAATCCAATACCATTATCCTTAATCATAATATGGCAATAATTTTTATCATGAGACAATTTTATGTTATAACACTGAGACCCGCTTAAAATTCTACTTTGAATTATAATATACGGTGGTACATTTGGATTTGAAAATTTAAGTGCATTACTAATTAAGTTATACATCAACTGCCTAAACTGAAATGCAATAATTTTAGCTGAACACATTCCAATCGTTTCTATAATTGCATGTTTTTCACTGATAGTATCTCGCAATTCATTTTTAACTTCCTCAATAATAATATTGAGATCGGTTTTCTCAAATTGCAGTTCAGTTGTACTAATCCGAGAAAAAGAAAGCAAATCATCAATAAGTTGTTGCATCCTCCCAGCAGCTAATTGCATTCTTTGAAAATGGTGTTTTCCGCTTTCAGAAAGATTATCAACTTCATTTTCCAAAAGTATGGTAACAAAGGTTTGAATCTTACGTAAAGGCTCCTGTAAATCATGACTTGAAATATAGGTAAAAGCCAATAATTCCTTATTCGCAATAATCAATTCGGCAGCACGCTTTTCCTTTTCATCATTTTGAAAAGCAAGTTCTTTGTTGGCAATAATTAATTCAGCGGCACGCTTTTCCTTCTCACCATTTTGAAAAGCCAACTCCTCATTCGCAATAATCAATTCAGCAGCTCGTTTCTCTTTCTCTTCATTTTGAAAAATTAATTCTCTGTTTGCAATACTCAATTCAGCGGCCCGTTTCTCCTTTTCTTTATTTTGAAAGATGAGTTCCTTATTAGCGATACTAAGCTCAGCAGCACGTTTTTCCTTTTCTGCATTTTGAAAAGCAAGTTCAATATTTGCAATACTCAATTCATTTGCACGTTTTTCCTTTTCTTCATTCTGAAAGATGAGCTCCATATTTGCAATGCCCAATTCAGCAGCTCGTTTCTCTTTTTCATCATTTTGAAAGATGAGTTCTTTATTAGCTATACTTAATTCAGCTGCTCGTTTCTCCTTTTCCTCATCTTGAAATACAAGCTCCTTATTGGCTATACCTAATTCAGCAGCCCGCTTTCCCTTTTCAACATCCTGAAATACCAGTTCTTTATTGGCAATTCCCAATTCAATTTCACCTTTTTCAATTTCATATTTTTGAAAAACAAGATTTTGAATAGCTTCAGTAAGATTTGATTCCAGTATAATATTCCGATTCTTCTGTAACTCTAATACCTCTAGAGTCAACAATAATTTGCTTTCCGAAATTGCTAATCTAGAAGTTAAATCAGATCCCTCAAATCCAACAGAATCATTATCAACTGTCATATCTTCGTCAGTTTTTGAAATGAGTTAAAATAAAACATATATAAAATTAATTATAATCAATTATAGTTATGTTTAAAGAGATCCCTAATAAACAAAATCATTCTGAATCTTGAAGCGTAAGGACAAATAATTCACTCTTCGGACGCTTTAAATCTCCAGATAAAATAATTGATAAGGCAAGTCCAATGATTTTTTTAAATTGTAAAAAAACAGAAGGCTTCCTGATATAAAACTGTGCACCGCTTCGATACAATTGATTGACTACATCTTGCTCAAAAGACGTAGAATAAACAATCACTGGAAGGCTCAATAAATTTTGATTATTTTTAATTTCTTCCAAACACTCAAAACCATTTTTCCGTGGCATATTAAGATCCAAAAAAAGTACGTTTGGTAATGTTACCAATTGATTGGAAAGCAATTCCATAAGTTGTTCTCCATCATGAACGGTTCTTAGATTGAAATTTATATCCAATTCTTTGACCGCTTCACAAAAAAACAAACAATCATCCAAATCATCATCAGCTAAAAGAATTTCTAAAGTCTCCATTATCAGGCGTTTAGTATATATTTGATTGGACCATTGGAAAACATTTTATCAGTGGCAATGGGTAAGGCATTTAAGATTAATTGCTTGAGTTGGCCAAAATCAGCAGGTTTACGAATGTAAACATGTCCACCAATTCTAAATACTTGTTTGATTTTATCCTGTGAATTTGATGTTGAAAACATGATTATAGGCAAATCAATAAAACGAAGTTCATTTCTAATTTCGCATAAGCATTCCATACCATTTTTTCTAGGCATATTGATATCCAGAAACAATACATCCGGAATGTTTTTTGTATTACTATTCAGAAAGTCCATTAATTCAGTGCCATCATTTACAATAGTTAAATGAGTTGATATTGGTAATTCCTTCAATGCATTTTGAAAAAATTCACAATCATCTAAATCATCATCAGCTAGTAGAATATTTATTGGTTCAAAACTCATAATTTAGTAAAATAAATATTACAATTAGTCATATTTTAAATAATTATTTATATATCATTTGTTTGAATTAATAATCTATAAAACTTGAACATTATTTTGAATATAAAATTTATTGACAACATGTACAATTCGAGCAAAATCTGCAGACTTTCGAATATAACGATCCGCGCCTAAGTCACGAAGTAAAACGATCATACTTTCTTCGTAATGCAAGTCTCTAGAATAAGAAGTCGAAAGCATAACGATATATATACTCTTGAATTTATCATTTTCTTTAATTTCTGACAAACATTCGAACCCTGTTTTACGCGGCATACTAAGGTCAAGAAAGAGCATATCTGGAAGTCGACTTGAATGTTCATGCAAATAATTCATGAGTTGTTCACCATCACGAACAATATCCAATTGAATATGAATAGGCATTTCATCTAAGACTTTTTCAAAAAAGAAGCAATCATCAATATCATCATCTGCTAATAAGATATGAATTGAAGGCATTTTAGATTGAATCATGAATATAAATAAAAATTAAATAAAAACAAATATTATAAAAATATGAACATTACATTCGTTCCATATACCATTTTAATTCCTTTTCCATTTTCTTATATTTGAAAATGGAAGTTAAAATTTTTTGTAAACGAATAAATGCCGTTTCACTTTTTACCACATAGTCAAATGCTCTATGGTGCATACAACTTATGGCCACTTCAATTTTGTCTTGACTGGAAAGCATTACAACCGGAATATCAGGATTGACAAGCTTTATTTGATCCAGTGTATCCAGACCATTCATTGCCAATTTATCTATTCCATTCAGATGATAATCCAAAATAATTACATCAGGAAAATGATCTAAATGTTGAATACACAGCTCCCCGGTTGCATATGTTTCAATTATAAAATCTGCATGATCCAGAAATTCAATTTCTAATGACTTCAAAAATACAGCATCATCATCGACCAGAAATAACTTGATTTTTCCCTTATTCACTTTTAGTATTTTTTATATTAATAATTTCCTCTTGTAATTCCATACATGCCTTATTACAGGCAATTTCTAATTGCATTACTAAATCATGTATTCCTTCATTGTGTTCCATATTACTAGCATAGTCCTGAACTTGCTTAGCCATTTGTTCAAATTGTTTATTCATTCCCATGATTGAAAATGAAGGTATCATTTTATGAACTGAAGCATGCAATGTATTCCAATCTTGGTCTAAAAGGCTTTGCTTCATTGATAAAATCAAAGATGGCGTTTGATCCAGGTAAGCATTGATCATTTCTAACATTAAAGTCGGATTTGATTTTGTACGTTGATACAGGTAAGCCAAATCAATTTGTCTAATAGGTTCCTTTGAAGAAGACTTCAATACATGTTCATCTCCAGTTGTTAAGTTACTTGTTAACGTCTTCTTTACTAAATTCACAATTTTATTATATAAAATTCGCTCATCGACTGGTTTTGCAATGTAATCATTCATACCTACTGCTTTACATTTAGCTAAATCCACAGTAGTTACATCCGCAGTTAATGCGATAATTGGAATTTTAGAATGTAACACATTTCTGATATATTCTGTAGCTTCAAAACCATTCATCTCTGGCATTTGTAAATCCATCAATATAATATCATAAGATTTGTTCTGCAATCTTTCGATGGCGATTTTACCGTTTGCTGCAATATCCCGATCAAATCCAAAATCATCCAATAGTGTTTTCATTAACAATTGATTCAAAGCAATATCTTCAACCACCAAAACTTTAATATTCTTTAAATCTTGATCTAATTCAATAATAGCTTCATCCATATCTGCAATAGCATTCGTTTTTTGAAAATCTAACTTAAAACTAAATACGGAACCAACATCAATTTGGCTCGATACATTTATAGTTCCTCCTTGTGCTTCTACTAATTGTTTGACGATAGCTAATCCTAAACCAGTACCTCCAAAAAGTCGAGAGGTACTACTTGAAGCTTGGTGAAAATTCTCAAATATATAATCAATCTTACTTTCCAAAATTCCAGCTCCAGTATCTTCTACTTCAAATTGTATGGTCACAGCATTAACATCTTCATGAACCAACTTAACCTTAATCGTAATTTTACCTTTTGAAGTAAATTTAACTGCATTGCTTACCAAATTTAAAATAATCTGATGCAATCGAAGTGCATCACCCAACAGTACATCTGGAATTTCATTATCGTATTCTGTTATCAATTCCAAATTCTTTTCTTGTACTTTGGCTTCAAATAAATGTAACATCGACATAATAGAATTTCTCATTCTAAATGGAGCTTGTTCAAACGTCATTTTTCCAGCATCCACTTTTGCAAGATCGAGGATATCATTGATCAATACAATTAAAGTATCCCCACTCATCTTAATTGCAGATAAATATTCTTTTTGCTTTGCAGTAAGTTCAGTCTTCAATACCACCTTAGTAAAACCAATAATTGCATTCATTGGCGTTCGTATCTCGTGACTCATATTTGAAAGAAATTGCTGTTTAGCTTTTACGGCATCCTCAGCAATTCTTGTAGCCACTTCAGCTTTGCTTTGCGCTTCTTCAGCCATAGCAGTTGCTAATTCTGCAAATATTCTTGCTTCAGTTAATTCCTTTTCAAATCTTTTTTGTTCCGTAATAACTCGAGCTACAACTACAGCTCCTAAAACATTATCTCTATCATCCTTATACACGGAACCATTGAATAATACTGGTGTAAGTTTACCATCCATGATAGTAAGTGGATAATCTTCAACGAATCCATGTTCAAAAACCATTTTATAACCTATTTCTGCCATTTCAGGTTCAGTAAAATACTGAGAAAAATCAGAACCAATTAAATTCATTCTAGACAATTCAGTAATTTTAACTGTTGCATCATTCATATCAGTAATTTTTCCAACTGGACTAATTACAAATAAAGGATCACGGCTAGCTTCAATTAAACTCAATGAATAATTTGATAATAATTTTTGCTCCGTTACATCGCGAGCCGCCGCAAATACACCCAACGTTACACCATTCTCATCTTTATAAATTGAAGCGTTATATAACACATCAGTTAAGGTTCCATTTAAATGTTTTACGGTCAATGGGTAATCCGAAACATATCCTTTATCAAAAACTTGCTCATAAGCACTTTGAGCTTTTACCGGCTCAGTAAAATATTGAGAAAAATCTGTACCAATAATTTTTTCACGCTCTATACCTGTAACCTTAATAGATGCTTCATTAACATCAGTTATTTTACCTACTGCATTGATCGTAACTAAAGGATCTAAACTAGCTTCTATTAATGTTCGAGAATATTGTGAGCTTAATCTTTGTTGAATATTGAATTCATCATCAGATATTTTTTTAGATTTTTGAATACTGATATTTACAAATATTAATATAAAAAATAAGATAGAAAATATTGCCAGTGATAATATTATAAAATTTGCATTTAAATTATTTACTTCAAATTTATCTCTTCTTTCTTTAAGTAAAATAAATTCGTCATAATTAATATCTAAAATTAATTGCCGTATTTTATCTACAATTAATTTTCCATCACTAATCTTTTGTAATAATTCGGATTCAGCTACATTCAAATGATCTTTCTCATTAATGACGCTATTCGCTAAACTTAACCGCTGATTGATAAAATGTTCTAATGAATCTATCCTATCATGCTGCTTGGGATTGTTCTTATTTAATTCTTTTAGAGTTTCAATATCACCTCTTATTGATTTCATTCCAATATTGAATGGCTCTAAAAAGAGTTTATTTCTAGTTAAATAAAACCCCCTTGATCCAGTCTCAATATTGAGCATATCCAATAATAATTTATTACTCGTTTGAATTATGGTATGCGTTTGATTAATTAAGTCACTCGTTGTTTTAATTTTTTGATTATTATAATAAAAAACAATTAGCCCAGTACTGAAAATGATGCCAGCCAAAATAAAAAAATACGTTGTTCTATCTAAAAAAGGTTTCATATTTTAAATCTCATATTAATTTGAATCAATTGATGGATTTACATTCTGCTTTGAAATGTTACCTATTTCTTCTATAGGGCTTCTTCTTTTATCTTTCAATTGTTTAAAATGGGAGGGAGATAATCCCGTAACCTTTTTAAATTGAGTGGAAAGATGTGCAACACTACTGTAATTCATTAAATAGGATATTTCAGTTAAATTGAGTTCATCATACAAGATCAACTCCTTCACTCTTTCGATTTTATGTGCAATGATATAATGTTCAATTGTAGTACCTGTAACTTCAGAAAATAGGTTTGCTAAATAAGTGTAATCATGTTTTAATTTATCACTGAGATAATCAGAAAAATTGGTTTTAGGACGTTCTTCTGTATAATGCACCATTTCAACAATGACGTTTTTTATCTTTTCAATCAAAATGGCTCTTTTATCGTCCATTAATTCAAGTTCGACTTCTTTTAACAACAGACTCAAATCTTTGAGTGCTTCTGCATTCAGGTCTTCCATAATTTCAACAACACCCAATTCAACTACAATAAAATGCAAGCCAAGCTTTTTTAACACCTCTTTCACTGCCATTTTGCAACGAACACTGACCATATATTTAATGTATAGCTTCAAATATTTATTTTTTATATTGTTGTAATCAACAAAGTTTAAAAATGACAGACACAAATGCCTTATTAAATTCAATTAAAATCTTATATAATTCACACATATAAAATTTATTAATATATAAATCGAAACCGAGATCTATTGGTAACTGTTTTCTAGTATACATCATACGTATTCAATGAAACCCACTTAGCTGCACATCAAAGCGTTAACTCTGCTCAAGTTACTTCAATTTCATCTATGATATTGTAAATATGTGGAACAAAACACAAAAGCCCATCCCTTAAAGGAACAGGCTCTGCGTTCTTCTGAAAAACTATTTCAAGTTTCTTAGCAATCTTTTAATTAGAATATAAAAGACACGCCTACATAAGCTGAGTATGTTTTCAAATTTGTCCTATCAAGAATTAAGTATGAATTTGAAGTATTATTATTATTATCTTTACTTATATCTATTAAGCCATAAACACCGCGAAATCCAAAACCTATGCGAGCGGTATTAGCTTCATTCATTCCAACATCCAAACCTGCTCCATATGCAAATCCCAAATCACCTTTTTTTACTGAAAGTACTGCTTGTGCATTAGTAGTACCATCTCCTCCTGTAGTTTTAATACTGCTCCCAACACTTATACCTATCTGTGGGCCAACAACAAAATTTCCATTAAGTTTTTTGGATTTACCAGTATTAAGAGATAGCAATAATGGGATATTAATATATCTAAGTTTTAAATTTTGCTCTACATCTTGCTCTTTATATTTTTGTGAAATCGAAGAATAAATGACCTCGCCCTGAGCCCCAACAAACTCTGTAAAATTAAATCCCAATATTCCTCCAAAACCAAATCCTATAGTATATTGACCTTGAATTGTTCCACCAGATGAAGTTTTTACCTTAAGAGAAGAAAATGTTGGCATTAATCTCACGCCAAATTCAACACTCTGTGCTTCTGTCTTTATTCCTGTAAATAATAACAATGCACAAACAGATAAGTGCATAATTAGCTTTTGATTTAAATTTTTCATTTTATAGATTTTAATAAGATTAATTAAACAGTAAATTTATAATGGGTGTTCAAAATGCGCTACTTCAAGGCCAACAGAATTCAACGATGATTCTTAATAAACAGTCAGGCATTCATATGTTATGATTTAAAACAATGCATCTAGTATCAGATTGTTCGAATAAAATAAACTCATCTAAATTTTAAAAATAAATTTACACCATTCAACATGTTCCAAAATTTTATGCTCTGGATATCACTTTATATTATGATATTGTTATTCAATGTAACCCTACCCTTACTAGTAAGACCTCTTCCAAGCAAAGTGGCACTTTCTAATAAATCTATAGGTCCATTCGTAATAACAGTACCTCTAAAAACAGAATTTTCTCCCAAGATTACCTCTCCATTCATCAGCCAATAAACATTCCACAATGAAGCGCCATGAATCATTTTTATGTTTGAAAAGGCCTCTGAAGTAAATCCTCCTTGAATTTTAAAAATAAAAATGGCGTTGGTATCACCACGACCATCTAAAATTAGATCTCCAGTCAATATAGCATCAGAATGAATACAATAGATATTCGGTGTAAGATTTTGATGACTGCCCAAAGTTGACACCAAATCTACATCACAAACCAAATTGTCAATAAATTTAAATGCAAAATCAATATCATCAACTGTTTGTTTTGAATTAGGGTCTTCGATTTGCAATCGACCAATAACAACACCAGTTGAGAAATCTTTGACTAAACCTTTAGCGGTACCAATGTCACCAGTTATAAATGAATTGCCCACATTAATTATTCCACCTTCAGAAGTAAATAATGCAAAACCAGATGCTGATCTCAAATTTGGTGCTTGCCCATAATTAAAATTACAGATGACGAAGAAAATTAAAATGTTTAGGTTGAGTATTTTATTGATTTTCATGTTGGATTATTAATAGAGTGAAATTTTTATTCCATTACAAAGATCTTACAATGTATAAATAACATGTTACAGATGCTTTGTTAAATATTATATGATTCACACATTAAAATCAATTGTTAAGAAATTCAAATTGCTAATCATTTTGGTTTTAAAATTAATAAATCAAAAAAAATGCCCCCATTGCAGAGGGCTGTTTAACTAACCACAATTAAACCTATCTAATCAATATTAATTTTTTATTGACGTATTGATTGCCATTTATTGCTTTGTAATAATATACACCGGGTTGATATTGATTCCCATCAACTTCTACTTGATATAACTTATCTTGTTCAATATTACGATCAAATAAAGTAGCAACTTTGCTACCATTTACATCATATAAATCAATACTTACATGTGAATCACCGTTGTATATTCGAAATTCTATTACAGATTTAAAATAAAATGGATTTGGAAATGCATGAATCATCATACTGCTTCCTTCATAGGTTAAATCAGCTTGTTCAATATTTTGAATCGATTGGTCATTATGTTCGGATTCGGCTGAAGTATTAGGATCATTTCCAGAACCATTACTTGTGAAATCCGAAGAACCATTATACGTAACCATTACCATGCATGAACTCGTACATCCATTTGCCGCAGTTACCGTAACTGTATACATACCACCCATGTTTACTGTAATACATCTTGTCGTAGCATTGGCAAAATTCCATTTATAAGCCATCATACCGACTGGAGCACATAACGTTGTTGTTTTTCCTGGCCAAGGATGGAGATTTCCTGTAATAAAGCAAACTGGAGATGGAATTACCGCTAATGTTTTACTGCATACACTTGCACAATTATTATCAATAACTTTAACTGTATAAGATTTGCCGGAATAAACACTTAAACAACGAGTTCTAACTTCTTGGTTTGTATTTTCATTCCATATATAGCTATATCCTGTTCCTATAGGAGCACAAAATAATGTTGAACTCCCGGAGCAAATTGGGGATATACCAGAAATTGTGCAGACAGGGTAAGTTGTAACAATAACATTTTTACTACAAGTACTACTGCATCCCCTTCTTGTTACAGTAACTGAATAAACTCCTGCACTTGATACGGTGATACAATTTGCTGTAGAGCCATTGCTCCAAATATAAGTATTTCCGGATGCAACGGGTGCACATAATTGTGTTGTCTGTCCAGTACAAATTGAACCGTTGCCAACAATGGTACAATCTGGTTTTATATTTACTAGAAGTGATTTATTACAAACACTGGTACACCCTGAAAGGTCTGTAACTGTAACTGAATATAATCCTGAAGTATTTACATTGATACAATTTGAAGTGGACCCCGTATTCCAAAGATAAGTATTTGTAGAGTTTCCAATGAGTACACAAAAAGTTGTGGACTGATCCTGACATATGGAATCAAGACCACTAATGATACAATAAGGTGCAGGATTAACTACAAGTGATTTACTGCAACTACTTGTGCATCCTAATGCATCGGTAACGGTAACTATATAATTTCCAGAAGTATTTATAGTTATACATCGTGTTGTTGATCCGTTGTTCCATATGTAACTATATCCAGCACCAACGGGAGCACAAAATAGGCTTGAGCCTCCTGCACAAATTGGGGATACTCCTGTTATAGTGCAAATCGGATTTGGACTTACTACAACGGTTTTAGTACAAGTACTACTGCATCCTCTTCTTGTAACAGTAACAGTATAAACTCCAGCACTTGAAACGGTGATGCAATTAGATGTAGAGCCTATATTCCATAAATAAGAATTGCCTGTAACCAGTGGGGCACATAATTGTGTAGGTTGACCAGAACATATAGAACCATTTCCAGTAATCGTACAATCAGGAAGCGGATTTACTATTAATGATTTATTACATATACTGATACATCCAGATGGATCTGTAACTGTAACGGAATAGGTACCACCAGTATTTACATTGATACAAGTTGAAGTGGACCCTGTACTCCAAATGAAGGTATTCGGAGGTCCGCTATTAAGCACACAAAAACTTGTTGTTTGTCCTTGACAAATAGAATCGAGGCCAACAATGTTGCAAATTAAAGCTGGGTTAATCGTAAGTAACTTACTGCAACTACTGGTACATCCTACTGCATCAGTTACAGTAACATTATAAGTTCCAGCAACACTAACAGAAATACATCTACCCGTTGATCCATTATCCCATATATAACTATAGCCAGTTCCCACAGGTGCACAAAACAAAGTTGAGCTTCCAAAACAAATCGGAGAAGTTCCAGTAATCAGACAAATCGGATTAGGGTTTACGATCACCGTGACACTACAAGTACTACTACATCCTCTTCTTGTTACGGTTACTGAATAAACTCCAGCACTAGACACGGTAATACAGTTTGTTGTAGCACCATTACTCCACATGTAAGAATTCCCATTAGCAACCGGCGCACATAATTGTGTTGATTGACCAGCACATATGGTAGTATTTCCAGTAATGGTGCAACTTGGTAAGGCATTGACGATTATAGATTTACTACACACACTAGTACATCCCATGTCATCTGTAACTGTTACTGAATATGTTCCTGCAGTAGTTACATTTATACAATTTGAAGTTGACCCTGTATTCCAAATATAGGTACTTGAAGGTCCAGCATTAAGTACACAAAAAGTAGTTGTTTGACCCTGACATATGGAATCAAGTCCTGTTATAATGCAATCTGGAAGTGGATTAATATTTAGTGTCTTACTACAACTGCTTGTACATCCTAAAGCATCTGTAACAGTAACTGTATAAGTTCCACTCATACTTACAGTAATACATCGAGTTGTGGATCCGTTATCCCAAAGATAACCATAACCTGTACCCACTGGAGCACAAAACAAGGTTGAACTTCCAACACATATCGCATCTAACCCTATAATAGTGCAAACCGGAAGTTGTAAAACATTTACTATAATATGATTAGACTGAATACTTCCACATGCATTTGTTGTCGTAACAAAATAATCACCACTTGCAAAAACAGTAATGGACGGACTGGAAGATCCATTACTCCATATACCTCCACAATTTCCAGATAAAGTCACACTTCCTCCATCACAAAAAGTTGTAGGACCACCGGCTGTGATTACAGAAGCTGTTGGCAATAAATCTAATGTTGCAATATTATTATGCATATCAATGGCACCTGCTCTCGATAATCCCCTTCCATAAAGTGAAGATCCTTCTAATAAACTTATGGCACCATTAGCCAATATATTTCCTCTAAAAACAGAACCTTCTCCTAGCGAAACGGCACCGTTTATTTGCCAATAAATATTGCAAGCAGACGCAGCATTAATTAGAATTACATTTGATAATGTTGTAGAAGAAAATGCACCATCGATTTTAAAAATGAATATTGCATTTGGATCACATTCAGCATCCAGTATCAAATCCCCATCTAAAGTAGAGGCAGCTCCTAAGCAATAAGTATTTGGAGTTAGCATTTGGCCACCTCCCAAGGTAGTACCTATTACTAATCCACATGTAAGTGCTTCCAAAAACATGTAAGCAACATCAACGTCAGCTGCAGCTTGAGCTGAGACCGCATCAGCGACATGTATCTGACCAATAACTATTCCAGGAGGAAAGCCAGTAAAAGCGCCTACATTTGTTCCAATATCACCTGTGGCTACTGAAGCACCATCATTTGAAAAAGCGCCAGCAGCAGTAAATAAGACAAAGCTTGAAGTGGCACCAAGATTAGGAGCCTGTGAAAAAATAATTTTAGGAAGTAAAATTGAAAATGCAAAAAATAATGCGGTTTGAATAACAAATTTCATGATTAGAAGATTTAAATTAAATAATTTTTCAGAACTTAAAGGTCATCAACTAATTGTTCGATTGCATTATACTATTGGAGTATAATGTTATATAATTCACACATTTGATAAATATTCAGAATTAAAGCATGTGTAAAATCAATTTGTTTTATACTTAAATTTTAGCCATCAAAAGTTAACTCTTATATATAATAAATAAAATGATTATAGATAAATATTCTCAAGATGATGCTTCGATTTTACATTGCTATTCACGTATGAGTTCATTAAGAAATTATTAAAATCTACATGAAATCCAAATTTGAATTACTATGCAAGGTTATCTCATTAATATCAATTTATTATTTATAATCTGGTCGCCGTTTGTAATTTTATAATAATAAACACCATTTGGAAAATTTTCCGCATTGACATCAACATAATAAAGCATTTGTCGCTCAACATTCTGATCAAATAATGTCACCAACTTGTGGCCAGTTAATTGATATAGTTCAATAATTAAATGAGCGTTATTTGAAAATATTTGAAATTGAATGGTTGTTTTAGTATGAAATGGATTCGGATATGCAGAAACTTGAATTTCATTATTTCTTAATTCAACACTTTTATCTATAATATTAAATTTTTGAATAACATCAGAATTATTATATTCGTTAATTTCTGTATCTCCAATTAAATTTTCATTTTCCTCATTTGAATTTGCGATATAATTATTTGAAGTATTTCCTCCAGTTGTTATATCTTTATCGCCAGGGTAAACAACCATCGCCATGCAAGAACTGGTACATCCATTTGTACTTGTTACTGTGACTGTAAACATTCCAGAATATCCAATAGAAACGCACCTTGAAGTCTCACCATGAGACCATTTATAAGATTGCATACCAGCTACTGCGCATAACACCGTACTTTTTCCACGTTCAGGATGCATGTTACCGGAAATAGAACAAATCGGATTCGGATTGACGGTTAAAGTGGCACTACAAGTACTGCTACACCCTTCATTAAACACATTTAGAAAATAGGTTCCAGGATTACTAACCGTAATACATCTTGTTGTTCTTGTTGCGTTGGAAGGATCAGTCCAAACATAGGTATTACCACTAACATCGGGTGCGCAAAAAGTTGTTGTGTTTCCTTTACATATAATGTCACTTCCAATAATCGCACATAATGGATTATCTTTTACTAATAGTGTTTTGCTGCATACACTAGAACAACCATTGCGAGTTACAGTTACTGTATAGGTACCAGTTTCTCTGACTTCAATACAATTTGTTGTAGCACCGGTATTCCATAAATAAGTATTACCAACTTCAAATGGAGCACACCATTGCAGTGTTTCTCCATGGCACATACCATCTTCTCCAATAATTGTACATTCGGGTAATAGAATTAAATCAACCACTTTACTACACACACTGGTACAACCATTAGCACTTGTTACAGTCAAAGAATATGTTCCTCCTTCTGAAACATTTATACAATTTGTTATCTCTCCGGTGTTCCATAAATATCTTGCATTGGCAACCCCTTGAAGTGCACATAGCATAGTCGACTGTCCATCACAAATAAAATTACTTCCGCTAATAAGACAATTCGGTCCTGCAGTAAACACAACTTTCTCGCTACATACACTAGTACAACCATCAGCATCAGTTACTGTAACATAATAAGCTCCGGTAACATTTACAGAAATACATTCTGTTGATTCACCTGTACTCCAAAAATATTGTGTCATACCAGGTGTAGCACATAAGCTTACGGTTTGTCCGAAACATTGCGCGCTATTACCAGTTATTGTACATATTGGTGCTGAATTCGCGTCTACTATTGTGCTGCATACACTACTACAACCATTCATATTGGTTACGGTTAAAGAATATGTCCCACCAGAAGTAATCAAAATACATTCTGTTGTTTCACCTGTACTCCATAAATAACTTGTCATACCTGTAATTCCACACAGTTGAGACGATTGACCCAGACAAATAGAACCACCTCCAGTGATTGTACAAATCGGTGATGGATTAACAATCACTTCTATACTACATGTACTACTACATCCTGATAATTCTGTCACAGTAACGGTATAAATACCAGCTATTCCAACTGCTATACAATTGGTTGTATTCCCATTACTCCACAAATAACTGGCTGCTCCAGGCGTTGTGCACAATACTGCAAGCTGGCCTTCACAAATAATATTATTTCCAGTGATGGAACAATTAGGTAGTGGACTTACGGTTACCAATACACTACATATATTACTACATCCAATTTCATCTGTAACTGTAATAGAATATAAACCTGCAATACTAACATTAATGCATTGCGTTGTCTCTCCAGTACTCCATAAATAAGTGCTTAGTCCAGCTGGAGCGCATAGTTGTGTTGTCTGACCTTGACATATTGAATCTAATCCTGTAATGGTACAATTAGGTAATGGGCTAACGATTACTGAAATACTACACACACTGCTACATCCTATTTGATCAGATACGGTTACTGTATAAACTCCAGTTTCAGTGACTACGATACAACTGCTTACTTCACCTGTATTCCATATATAATTTGTTGCACCAACGGCTGCACATAATTGCGTCGACTGTCCTTGACAAATTACTGTATTCCCAGTTATTGTACAAATGGGTGTAGGGTTGACCACTACTATAATATGATTTGAAGTGACACTTCCACAAGCATTTGTACTTGTTACGAAATAATCGCCTCCCTGCGTAACTGTTAACGTTGCGCCAGTTGAACCGTCATTCCACACACCACCACAATTTCCTGATAGGACTACACTGTCACCTTCACAAAAAACAATAGGTCCGTCAGCAACAATGATTTGTGCAGCTGGAAGCATATTAAAATCAACTATATTATTATGTAAATCAATTGCACCTTCGCGGGAAAGAGCTCTTCCATAAAGAGAAGCACCATCCAATAAACTAATTGCACCATTCGCTAAAATATTACCTCTAAAAATAGAACTTGCACCTAATTCAACAGCACCATTAATTTGCCAGTATACATTACACAGTGATGCAGAATTTCTTAAAATCACTCTAGATAAAACTGTTGAGGAAAACGCACCATCCATTTTAATGATAAACAAACCATTGGGATCACAATCTGCATCTAAAATCAAATCTCCATCTAATGTCGAAGCTGCACCTGTACAATATACATTAGGCGTGAGAATTTGACCTCCACCTAAAGTAGTACCAATGACGAGTCCACAAGTGACTGCACTTAGAAAACCATAAGCAACATCCACATCAATAGCTGCTTGAGCTGATATAGCATCGGCTACATGAATTTGTCCAAATACAACTCCCGGTGGAAAACCTGTGAATGCGCCAACATCTGTACCAATATCTCCAGTTACTATAGTAGCACCATCATTAGAAAAGGCTCCGACTGCCGTAAAAACAGCGAAGTTAGCACAAGAACCCAAATCAGGTGCTTGACTGTAAGAAAGGTTATATTGAAATAAAATAAATAAAGTCACTAAAATTTTTGCGGCAAAATTTTTCATTAGATTAGATTGTGTGATAAATAATTTTATCAAGACAAAGTTCTAAACTAATGCCGATCAACAAGTTATGCAATCACAGATTAAACTTCCAATATTCACACTAATTAAAATGAATTGGAATTAATCCTAGAATTGAAACCTTAAGAAAAGTAATAGACCATAACGTCCGAAAACTTTAATGAAAATAATTTGGCTACAAATAATTAATGTATTTAATAGAACATTATTTAATCAAATATGTATTTATTGATATGTAAATCAGTAATACTTTCCAAGGTTAAAAAAACAGAAAACGAAATAAAACTACAAATGATAATTTTAAAATAAAACATGAGAAATAGCAGGTTTACAATTATCGAAAACTAAATATTCTTTCTAAAATAAAAATCAAATCATCCCTCATTTTTCTACTTAACGATCCAACCACATTTTAAATTCACTAACACGATCTCGGCTAACAATCGCAGATTCATCAGATAATTGTAGGGAGTTAACTTTCAATCTACTATTGAAATATGAAGATACTTTCTGGATAGCATTTATATTAATGATGACTTTGCGATTGATTCTGAAAAATACGCTCGGGTCCAACATATCATCAATTTGATCTAAAGTAAAATCAACTGGATATCGTTTTACATCTTTGGACATCAGTAAAACAATTCCATCCTCTGCTATAAAATGAAGAATATCTTCTGCTTTAATTGATACAATTTGATCACCCATTTTAACCATAAAACGGGTCTTATATTGTTTATTAAAACCATGATATAAGTGACTAAGTTGTTCTAAAAGAGATTTTTGATTAACTAAATTCCATTTTTTAAATTTTTCAACGCCAACTTGTAATTCACTTAACCCAATGGGTTTCAATAAATAATCTATACTATTCACCTTAAAAGCTTGAATAGCATATTCATCAAAAGCGGTTGTAAAAATAACAGGAGTTTCTATGCTGATTTTTGAGAATATTTCAAAACTCAAACCATCTGCCAAATGTATATCCACAAACAATAAATCTGCTTTCAATCCACGCTCAAATTCTGTGATACTTTTCTTTACAGAATCAAAAATGCCAATGATTGAAATTTCAGGATCAATCCGTTTCAGCAAAAGTTCAAGATGTTCAGCAGATAGCATCTCGTCTTCTATAATAATGACTTTCATTTTTGATCTAATAATGGAATTCTTACAATAAACTCATTTGATGTTTCAATGACTTCAACCTTCTTTTCTGTGAAATACTTATATCGTTCTCTAATATTTTGTATCCCAGTTTTTGAACTGATCTCATTCATCGTTCTGAGTTGTAAATTATTGTTAACCTGAAGCATATCATGATGTATGTTTATACTAACCGTTAAAGGTAGTTCAGCAGATACCTCATTATGTTTAATGGTATTTTCTATTAGCATCTGCAGCGACATGGGCGGTACATACCAACTCAAGTAGTGTTCAGGTA